>Ga0126342_10010352_pt1 | contig 16686 bp, 6 predicted proteins | sample Cyp1metagenome_FD_92528 | JGI IMG/M metagenome (GOLD analysis project Ga0126342, IMG submission 92528) | Coral microbial communities from Lord Howe Island, Old Settlement Bay, Australia - Cyphastrea 1 metagenome | ecosystem: Host-associated > Invertebrates > Cnidaria > Coral ... | reverse complement strand
TGTAAATATATAATATATATATTTATATATAAAGTTATATATTATATATATACTATATATATATACTAAATATATATATACTATATATATACTATATATACACTCTATAATAAACTATATACTTTCTATATATACTATATATATTTGCTATATATTCACTGTATATTTACTGTATATATACTATATGTATATACTGTATATATACTAAATATATATACTGTATATATATACTATATATATGTAGTAAATATACTATGTATATATACAGTAAATACTATGTATATATATATATGTAGTAAATATATATATATATATTGTATATACTATTTAAATATACATAAATATACTATATATAATGTATATTTTAAAATATAGTTGATATCATTTGATAATAAATACGTACTCCTTTCATGTCATCTTTTTAGAATTTAGAGGACTCATGTTTGGCCCACCGGTTCGCTGGCCGGTGATTGATCTTATAAAGGGTGACTTCGAAGTGACTTCGAGACGATGGTTGTACAGGTGACACAAACACCTGGCAAAGAGCAACATCTACCAGCTGAAATGAGATTGGGTTGTTGAAAACCAACAGCAACCAGAAATCTGCTGCTTTGAGGTCAATGGTGACTCGACCATGTCCAAATCTCATCGATAGACAACCTACAGTTGAGATCGAAACCCTTTTTTGAAAAAGTGAAGGCACCATGTCAAAAAAGAGGACACTGGACCGCACGTCCGTTGTTCTCTCTTTTGACATGGTTGACCTCCATAATTTTCTGCGCGTTCACTGTCTCGCCTGGCCATGGCTTGGAGCTCCGTCTCTTGAACATTTTGACATGGGCCACACGCACGCAGTTCAAAATATACGTCAAAACAGAGACATACATAAAATGATGTAAAATGGCTGCCTAGTTCACATCTCTCCAGCCATGCCAACAGAATATTCTGTCTTTTGCTTTTCACATGTGCGCCCCACCTGTCAAGTTCCTCCAGGCATTGCCCGTTCTTGACATTGACGTGTCACGATGTGGTCACCAAAAAAATGGTTTGTCTAAAAATCGGAAACCTCCTGATTGGTCATTTGAAATGGACATATCACAATAAACCATAATAATAAACCGTTGAATTTGGGGGTACCCAATGTTGAGACAAACTGACAACTCTTTAGCCCTAGATCCCGGAAACTCAAACATGGCAATTGGGAAATCTGCAATGGAACTTTAGATGGGAAAATCCGGATCTATAAATAGTTGATGCTGGATGTATATATATATATATAGATATATATATAGATATATATATATTGTAATGTGGCAATGCTGGATCTATAAATATTGTAAATAGCATCCCAGAAATCCACAAACTTTAGATGTAAATTCATGATTTTCCATTGCCACATTACGGGAGGGTAACAGGGTTGCTCCAAACTATCCCTCAATCATGGCCACAAGAAGGTGATTTTTTTTGGTGATTTCAGGTTGGTATTTACCAATTTCACAACCCTTGGGGCTTGGGGCCTTGCGGTGTAGCAACCAAACTACAGAGTTTACAGGTTGGGGTTTGGTGTCGACAAAGATGCTGAACGGAGAGATTTCTCGTCGAATAGTGTCTATCATCACATCCCTCTATCAATAAACCCACCTTCAGTACTGGTGCCGGGAAATGCATAGATATGAATAGATTCAATACTAAACCAAGGTTTTGGGCGGCTGTGTCTATGTGAATAGAGGTCAGTGATTGCACATGTCGGCTGTATCAACGTCAAACAAAGAAGGAGTAGACTTATAAAGACCATAGGCTTTAATTGGGATTTTCACTCACCCTGCTTTGGTGGACAAGAATCCGTGCTGTGTACAACATTGTGTACACATGTTTATGACAAAATCCAGCGTTGTTTGATTTAACGAAAACCCCAAAGATTCGTTTTTGCGCTCCATTTGAATTTATTGATTCGGTCAAGTGCGTCATCAAAGAGGGTTTCCTGGGTTTTGCCTCAGTTTAAGTATACTCACGAACTCTAAGATGATTGCACAAAAGGAGGCATACACGCTCCATACCGCCGTGATCTAAACAACAAATGCGCCACGCGCAAGGCAACACGTATCGTTTTTTGTGAGCCCCGAGCGTTTAAAGGAAGTTTCCTCAAAACCTACAGTAACATCTAAGCCAAATAAACCCCGAAAAAACACGTTTTCATAGGCACCACATTTTTGGATATGTTTGGTCCATTGGGACCATAGAATGGGGGCCTGGGCCGTAGGGAAAGGATGAATTTGGCCATCTCTCCAGCAGTAGCTGATGGGTGAAGCAACTTCTCAACTGTATCAGAGCGTATCCTGATTCCTGATGCTTGTTGGTTGATAAATGTTGATAAACCATAGTAACTAGCTCGCTATATCCGGGCAAAAAAAACAGGTGTTTGTTCGTTATTGTAGTCATTTGCACCAACTTGGCTAACGAACTCTAGCAGCACCTGGTTACGGTCACATCATGTCACAAAGAGTGGGCACGAACCATGGCCACTGGCGGTGAGCCAACCCGCATGCACAAAGAACCGCGCATGGCGAATCCGGCGAATGCCAAGGAAACTGCTGGTTCTAGTACAACTAATGATGAAACCTGTTTTAAGTTTGTTAGATACAGTTTTGTCAAAACAGATGTGTATATATAGTTGGTTTAAAAATAGGTGACCATGATTGACCATGTATATCATGAAACCAATCACCCCCCAACAGCATGGGCTCTGCCGGCCTTCCAAGCCCTTGAAGGATCGTAGCGTCGCAGCACTCTGGAGAATCTAACGGCTACGAACGCCAAAAGGCCATGGTAACCAAGATGCCTCAGGCAGGGAGTAGGAGGTCCATACAATTTCCCGATGTTTGACAGACAAATTTCATAGGATTCAAAAAATCATCCAAATGGATCCAATTGGACAGATCCTTGAAGTATGCAAATGATGTGGTGTTTTGTTCATTGCCATGCGCATGGCTAGCACACGGCAAGTGGCAAAATCTAGGCACATCAAACAAGACCATGGGTGCCTCGCCTAATTGCCTAGCCACACACCGAACAGAACAACTTTATCGACACGAAGAGGAAACTTCCCCGACTCCAGTCAAAGCTCAATTGTCAAATCTGGCATCAACCCCAGCCTATATAATCCTAAATAAATATGTATATATATATGGCAATATATGGCACCCCCCCAAAAGATAGACATCACATCCTATTAAAATCCTGGCGTATAAATCTGGTTGGTGGGTGAGCCACCCCTTTGAAAAATATTAAAGTCAGTTGGGATGATTATTCCCAAAATATGGAAAAACAAAATGCATGTTCCGATCCGCCAATCAGAAATGATCTGTCCATCTTTTGGAGGGATTCAGTCCATGGCAAATCTGTCTCATTCACCCCACATTAGCTGCTCCACCTCCAACACAAGGCTTAACCCAATGGGTGGTATAAACCATCCCAACTAGTAGGTTTATGGCATTGGGTTTCCCATAAATGTGTATATTATGTACTTCTTTTATACTTTTTGTTTTGGTCTAGGTACATTAGAGACTGAGAGGTCCAGGAGCAACGCAGAAAGGATAAAAGAACTTGCCCATGACCTGCGTGGACAAAAGAAAAACAACCAGGGACCCAACATCTTTCACTGCGGAATCAATGTTGTCTAAATTTTCAGTTAGCGATTACTTTATGTCGTCGTGTTGGTTTCATCTTTTTACCTCATATCATATCCAAACCTATTCACTAAAACCACCGACGTTTCCCAGTTGTCGAGGGGTCCACATGGCGTGGATCTTCCGATTTACCACATGAGCATCATCCTACCATCTCCTCAAGCAAACTCACGGTGAACCGCGGAATGAAATGACGTTTTTGAACTGCAAGCATTCAGGGCGATGCACCATTGGCTCCGCAAGCCTTTGATAGAAACCGTGCTACGTCGAGGTGGCCATTTTCAGCTGCAATGAACAAGGGTGTTGCACCATGGTTTGCTGCATGATCTTTGGCTGCACCAACTTCGACTAGAAACCGGACGACAGAGAGGTGGCCATATTGAGCTGCAACACACAAGGGCGTTGCACCAGTGTCTTTCGCGCGATCTTTGGCTGCACCAGCTTCAACTAGAAACCGAACAGTGTCGAGATGGCCATTTTGAGCTGCAACCAACAAGGGTGTTGAACCATCATTGGCTGCAAGATCTTTGGCTGCACCAACTTCGACTAGAAAGCGGACTATGTCAAGGTGGCCAGTTTGAGCTGCAAGCAACAAGGGTGTTGCACCATGGTTTGCTGCATGATCTTTGGCTGCACCAACTTCGACTAGAAACCGGACTATGTCAAGGTGGCTATATTGAGCTGCAACACACAAGGGCGTTGCACCAGTGTCTTTAGCGCGATCTTTGGCTGCACCAGCTTCAACTAGAAACCGCACAGTGTCGAGGTGGCCATTATGAGCTGCAACCAACAAGGGTGTTGAACCATCATTGGCTGCAAGATCTTTGGCTGCCCCAGCTTCAACTAGAAACCGGACGACATCGAGGTGGCCATTTTGAGCTGCAAGCAACAAGGATGTTGCACCATGGTTTCCTGCATGATCTTTGGCTGCACCAGCTTCAACTAGAAACTGCACAATGTCGAGGTGGCCATTATGAGCTGCAACCAACAAGGGTGTTGAACCATCATTCGCTGCAAGATCTTTGGCTGCCCCAACTTCGACTAGAAACCGGACGACATCGAGGTGGCCATGTTGAGCTGCAATTAACAAGGGCGTTGCACCATTGTTTTTCGCTTGGTCTTTGGCTGCACCAACTTCAACTAGAAACTGCACAATGTCGCGCTGTCCCTTCCCAGCAGCAACAAACAAGGGCGTTGCACCATTGTTTTTCGCTTGATCTTTGGCTGCACCCACTTCGACTAGAAAGCGCACAATGTCGAGGTGGCCATTTTGAGCTGCAACAAGCATGGGCGTTGCACAATGATGGGTTGCTTGATCTTTGGCTGCACCAGCTTCGACTAGAAACCGGACGACAGAGAGGTGGCCACATTGAGCTGCAATACACAAGGGCGTTGCACCAGTGTCTTTCGCGCGATCTTTGGCTGCACCAGCTTCGACTAGAAACCGCACAGTGTCGAGATGGCCATTTTGAGCTGCAACAAACAAGGGCGTTGCACCATCGTTGGCTGCAAGATCTTTGGCTGCCCCAGCTTCAACTAGAAACCGGACGACATCGAGGTGGCCATTTTGAGCTGCAACTAACAAGGGTGTTGCACCATCGTTGGTTGCATGATCTTTGGCTGCACCAACTTCGACTAGAAACCGGACAATGTCATGGTGGCCATTTTGAGCTGCAGCGATCAAGGGTGTCGCACCAAGGTTATTCGCTTGATCTTTGGCTGCACCATGTTCAACTAAGAGGCACACAGTGTCCAGGAGATCATTGCGAGCTGCAGCAAACAATGGAGTCCGCCCTCTGGCAAACTCTGGTTCATCTGTATTTGCTCCTGCCTCCAGTAAGAGTTCCATAAGTCGAGTATGTCCCTGCGCTGCAGCGTGAAACAAGGGCGTCTTGCCATCATTGCTTGCCTCATTGGGATTTCGTGGCTTTTGCAGCAGCTGCTCAAGAGCAACCAAGTCATTGCCTCTTGATGCAGAGATCATTTTCTGTGTTTCTTCCTCATCAGGTGGCCAGAATTCCAAGACCACAAGCTGGATCTTCAGTCTAGTCGGATCTAGAACTTCATCATCCTGCATCTCACGCAAACCATCTTCAACTTCAACAAACAGTCGTTGCTTGAATCTGGAAATGCCAAGCTTAGCCGTCAAGGCTTTCTTCACTGCCTTGGCTGTTTGGCCTTGCAATGCATCAAGGACTGCGAGGGTCTCGCCTGATGTTAGGAAACACACCTCCATTGCTAGATCCACCGAGGCGATGTGGAGATGACAACCAGTTATGACTACAAACGACTAGAACATAACTGCTTGGTGGTTGAGCCCTACCCCATTAATAGCATGGTGGATCTTTCCATAGTTATGTTGGTTTACTGGAGGGTATCCCATGAATATGCCATCTGGTTGGTGGTTGCGCCCTACCCCTCTGAAAAATGATGGACTTCGTCAGTTGGGATGATGACATTCCCAATATGATGGGAAAAACAAATCATGTTCCAAACCACCAACCAGATAAAAATGATGAATGGAACAAACTAAACACAATGTCGCAACGGACCTGCCAAAACGTGAGGTACGTGAGGTATGATATGCACACCAGACCTTCATATTAACAATGGATCTCCATAGTGTGTTTGAACGTTTCCACTTTGGACAGCCTTCAACTGCAGCACAGGTCATGCAAGCAACAGCGTGGGTTACATGGCTTATATTATATAAATGTGATGTATACTGGTTGAGAACTTTGGAACTGGCCAAACATGCAGCATCTTGATCTTTCAGCATAACTGGGCCCCCCAACAGGATCACAGTTTGAAAAGTGAAAGAACCAGGGCCACCCACCACAAACATCCTTGAACATCCTTTGAAAACACCACAAAAGATTCCAACTCCATTGGTCATCCAATTGTTTCAACAATTTTCTGGGCATTTCGAAACAACAACTTCATAGACCTCAAGTCAAACCATTTTGGCATAATTCCCTCGAGCGCATTGCCTACATAAGACTGGAAAGAAGTGAGGCTGTCCAAGAGGATCTTGGACTGTTGAAATTAAACTATGGAGCAATAACAAAACAATTGGTTTGGAGATGGTTTGACGCATGGTTTGGCCGGCGGAAACCCGGGTACCGTGCTCTTCACATCGAAATAGAGTTTGATCCACATGTGAGCCCATGACACCCATATCCATCCCGTGAAAAACTTGTTGATTAATAGGTTTCTCCCCTAGGGGCTAAATATAATCGCCAATAGACCTGATCAGCCCAATAGGCCCATAAATCATCGACAAATCATGTTCAAACCCATCTAAAATCCATAACCAAGAAATCCCGAGAAAACCCGTGATCTCCCCATGTTTTCCATCCATTTTATCCCAACCATTCAGGAGTGCCAGTTCTTCGCCACCGGATGCAGCTCGAAGCCAGGTCACGGCGGGAGCCAGGCTGTCACGGCGCCCGGCACCTTGGAGGTTTCCATAGTCATGGGGGATCCCCAAGTTGCTGGATAGTTTATTTCATGGAAAATCTTACTAAAATAGATGATTTAGGGGTACCGCCCATTTTGGGAAACCTCCATATGGTATCAATAGCCATCAAACAATAGGGAAAATGCATGAACATAATGATAACATATGATAAACATTGATAAACCAGTATTGAAATGGTTGTGTCTTACAATTGTTCTTCTATGGTTTATAGATATGATTAGGTCATATTAGGTCCTATAGGTGTATACTATGGTTTTTCCATATGGGGGTTCTTAAGTGGGGGTATCCCCAAAACCATAGATGTCAATTATGCCAATACTAAGTCACGATCCAATGACTTGGATGATTTGGGGGTACCACCATTTTAGAAACAACCCTTATTGAAATGAATTGAATGGACATATAATGTGGGAAACCCAATGCCATGAGCCTACCATTTGGGGACGGTTTGAATCCCAACCAGCAAAAACTCCGTATTCTGATAATAGGGTATGGATAATCTATGTGAACATGTTGATGGAAAGACTTTGCACAATGAACGTGGGATTATAGCAACCCCCAAATAGTAAAGTCTGGAAACTTGGAAAATATGGGGATCACAGCATCTGTAACATCTCGGAAAAATGTTCTATCTTTTTGGGATTAGCATTGGTTGCTGTGTTGGACAATAGTTAATTAATAATACCTATAAACTGGTTGGTGGTTGAGCCTCTGAAAAAAATGACCTAGTCCATGCGGATCATCATCCCATAAAATGGGGTCGCAATATGTCGGACGCAAAGCCACTTAGGAATGATTCCCCAAACGCTAACCAGTATTCCAGTGACGTCACAGTGGGGTCACAATCCAGGATCTGAGTTGTGAGCTGCTCAGGGGCGAAACTCCGGCAGTTGCAGATCCTCAGAATACAAAGCTGGAGGAATGTCGTCAGGAGACCTGCAAACCTCTGAAATCTGGAATGTAGTTCATAAAGTCAAAAGTGATCAAAAATGATCCCATTTCTGACTGTAAACCATTAGCATTCATTAGCTAGTCGCCCCAAAACTTCAAGAAACAAAGTGCGCAACCAATAAGGAACAACTCTACGAGCTATGGTGGAAATCCATGGTGGTCAACTGTGGGTTTCCTCCTTTCCGCATGACCAGAGTTGAAATAATTTGGCTGGGTACTTGCTCTGGTCATAAAAAGAGCAATGCAATACCCTCTGGTTATTTGTTACATAGCTATGGTATAGATGGCCCGTATTATTGATGGTTTACCTATTAAAAATGGTGATTTTCCATGGCTATGTTAGTCATAACCAGAGGGTAAATGCAATAAATGCTTAAAGGTTTGATCTGACATATCCATGCAGATATCGTTGCATCAGGCTACACCCAGCGGTCTACCAGCATTCATGCGATAGGCGTAGTGCCGTAATTCTTTGCTGTGGGTAGTTTGCCGATCGCAACGAACTAAGCCATACAATGTGGGATGAAAACCGAAAACTCATGTGATGATGAGATACCAAGGGCCCCTCCAACCTCGAAAACCGAACCATGGGAGCAATCCCATTCAAATCGCGTCTCGCCTGATCCTTTCTGGCCTCCACCTCTCTCCGATTCTCCGGAAATTCCGCCCCGCAAATCTCCAATTTCTATCTGAGAGTTTGATAGGTATATGAAACCCTTCATTATTTCATATGATTTCTGCTATTCAGCCTCGTTTCTAATCCCAAGTTTATTTAAAAAAAAAGCTATGGCCCCCACATAAGATAAGAACCGCCCTGCCTGCATCTGCTCCATGCACAGTCATGGCCACGCGACCACGACTCTACCGCAGCCGCTACAGACGTCCTTCTCTCATAGCTTGGAGCGCAGTGAATGTCACAGAAACCGCTGGTTCTATAAGGCCCGTTTAAAATTCTTCCTGCGATGATGTGCACGATATCCGATTGAATCTACGAGGCAGATTGCTGCGCGAGGCAGTTTCCATGCCGGATACCATCCAAAGAATAGCAGGCCTCGGGCTGTGAATCTATACCTATACCCTGCCAAAATACGGAAATATCGTACACTGGGGGATCCCCAAAATCATGGGCTTCAATAACATGGATGATTTGGGGGGGGGCATTTTAGGAAACCTTCAAATTGAAACACAATATGGTAGGGCGATATGTAGCAAGCCGCAATCGATACAACAAACACAGTTGATGGAAATTACGCCAACGAACACAATCCCTGGGACGTATGTACTTGGAAATATCAAAAAACGATAACAAAAAGAAACTTTGTCCTATACCAAAAAAACATATTTTAAAAAATACTTCAAAATTTAAAATATAACATCCATATCCAATAGCGGAGACCGTTTCAGAACTCTCGCAGCCGAGTCTTGTCTGTTCAAAAGACACAAGAAGGTTCCCAATTTGACATTTGATATTGGTAGTATCAATAAACTGCAGCCGCCAGAAAAGCTATAAACATGTGAATTAGGCTGAACATTTGATCGCGTACGTTTCCATGGTTATCCTTACCCCAGCTCATTTTTTTCCAGCTTGCCAAGCGACTCTAAACATCTCCAAAGGTCCCACATCTACCTTAATTGTCCGAATGTTTTGTAGACATGTGGTTTTGTTCCATACCTGGAGCTTCCTAACATATACTGGGATTTTTCAAAGAACACCGGAATGGTTTTCGCCGTTGGGGACATTTCGGACGTTCTTGGAATGGAACAAAAAGCGTTCGAAAAGCGCTTTGGAAGCATTCTGGTGTGGAAATAACGTTCCTTTTCGTTTGATTTTGGCAAAGTTGATCGATTCTGGCTTTGGTGTGGACATTCCCAAGAGGATCCAGGTATATGAAATATGCCGATAGCCGGGTCGCCTATGAGACGCTTCCAGTTTGTGGGCATGAAAGACTTCCCAACAGGAAAATCTCCGGGCATCAAATTGGGTTTAAGCCTAAGCTAATACAGAAAAAACATCTTAAAAACAAAAAAACATGTCACAACTATATTCCAATATAATAAATAATAAATCAATGGTCATTCAATTGTCTTATACTGCCCGCTGGGCTGGGTCTATTTGAAAGCTTCTGGCCGGTCCTGGCCCAGCCCATTTTCTCCTTTTCTTTCGGGACTTGCGAGCTCTGGGTTTCCACGCCCTTATATACTCCAGTTGCTCAGCTTATCTCAGCTTTGTAGCAACGATGGTGGCCAAAAGCGCCTGGTGGCTTTGATTGCAATCCTGGCCAATGACTTTTTGAGCATCAGCGAACATCTGTTCCGAAAGCCTCCGGGCCATGCAGGACCTCGTTTGAATTACCGGGGCCAGAACACCTGATCTCGAAAGCTCGACATGGCTTGATTGAAGTGGCAACGTGATGTTTTGGAAGAACTAAGATTAGTCGCAGTTCCATTTCATCAAATAAAATATTGCTGGGTCCGGCACTTGACACATCTTGACACCATCAAAAACGTTATTTACCCAATGAGATCTCAGGAGCACTGAAATAATATATATATTATTAATTATAGACTTATTATATCATTGTTGTATTTGTGTGTATCTCCATGCTGTGCGTTTCTTCTGTCCGCATGCCGCATATGCGCGTCAGGTTGCAGTGACTGCTAAACACGCTACAAGAGTCAATCAATTTAGACACGTCCAATCAGGTCTCATCTTTGTGTTCCTTAAACCACCAAGCAGTGACTCAAAATTGGGCTGCCAATGGACGCACCAATTTTGAAGCGTAAAAGGTTCATAAATTCCATCCCCAAAACCAGGGTTTCTGTGGGCTGTTTAGGATCCGGGGATGGGATTAAACGCCTGTGAATTGTTGGAACTTCAATCATGTTTTGCATTGGCATACAGTATATTGATTCAACTATACTGGTTCATATTAGACTATATTGATTTATACTGATTTATTGTTTATATTAGATTATATGGGTCTATTTTGTTCTATGGGATTGTAGGGGGCTAGAATGAGTCATCACGTGTTTTAATGGGTTTAATGGGATTAAAACAAAGTGTTAATGGTGTATAACTGTTTAACACGGATTGTAGTGGATTATAACAGGATTCTATGGATTTCTTTTACGCGACATACTGCAACATATTTATTGCAGACCTGACTTCAACGGGGAATCGTCGAATCTATAATTCATATATTGTGGAAATATGTGGAAATGTGGTACCAACCCAATGCATTAGTTAAATCATGAAGATTGTTTTGCCAACTGTTAAGTGTGGCTCTTCATGGTTCCTCCCCTTGTCCCAGTTCACCTTTTTTCGCCAAGCTCCAACATCTCCCTTCAGACAAAGTACTCGACCTTGGACAAGGACGCCGCTCCATTGTGGTGGAGTCCTTGTTCGTGTCATTACTCGACCACACGCAGGTTGCTGAAGCGAATCTGCAAGATTACTCTAGGGTAGACTAACATAGATGTGGAACACCCATGGAAAATAGTCTACAAATGGTTGATTTTCGACATCTATGTTAGTCTACCCTAGGGTGATCCCCCAGTGATGTCTATGTTTTGCCTGCTCCCGCGCACCACGCAACAGACCATATCCAGTGGACAATAGCGAGAATTGATGCACACAAATGCATTCAAGCATTTCGGGTATAGATTCCAAATTTGTGGCAAATCCAAAAGCTATAGAAAATTGTTTCAAGGGTTTTGCGGCCTTCTTCCAGACTTCGAACTGAACACGCGGTGCAACATGCACTAGGTCACTAGTTCCAAAAACTTTGGGATTGAACAAAATCCATGTTACAACTGCCCAAAGCAGCTGGACAGGCTTGCACAGGTTGAGAAATGGCTGACATGAAATCAGCAGAGATACTGTGGATTCTGCTATGCACAACATCAGCTTCTGGCTTCACATGAATCCCAACAGAATGAGCAACCCAATTCCACTGAAAGCTGCTAACAAAATTTCGGACCCATGGCCATTTCAAAAGCTACAAGCACATGTAGCGTACGCTTTCTATACATGCATGGCAAATCTTGATCCGTCATCAGGCCCTGCATGCAAGCAAACTAGATCAGCATCATCAAAACGACGTGGTCACCCGAGAAATCGTGGAACGGACTCGACCCGAAGCGGTCACATTCTCAAAGATCACCATCGAGTAGTGGTGGCGGAAAGCCTCTCAGGTTTGCACCAATGCTGTCATACCAGATCCACCGCACGAAATATATGACCAGCAGCAATTGAAGAGAATTATCAACTTAACGTGTCATTCAGCCCGCGTCAACACATTTGCATGAAAGAATCCCTAAGTCTTATCGATTTGGGACGGGTTTAAACTGCCAGTTTTGCATTGACATATATTGAAGGAATAACCAGCACGTGGTCCATGTTCAACCAAAAGCCTGGGATTTAAGTTGTTAGTTTCTTCAAATCCTTAGCTGTTTATTCATTTCAAGGTAATTAAATGTCAATGTAAATATATATATAGATACACATAATTATATATAATAATATATATATATATACACATATATATAATAATATATATATACACATATATATACACATATATAATATGCAACGATTTCTGTGATAATTCCCACTGTTTGGTCAACACCACAAAACCCATGGGCTTTTGTTGGCTGAACATGGCTGAACTGGGCTCCAAGGTGCGCCACCAAAAAACCCCGGGTTGTGAACTACTTGGGTTCGTCGGAAAATGGGAGGTACCTCAAAGCTATCTGGTTCGTGGTTTCAACCCCTCTGAAAAATATGAGTAGTTCTGATCGATTCTGAGGTTGCAAGTGACTACATGATCTTCCCGATTAGACCACTAAGAAACAGAAAATTGAACTATGTTAAACTATGATGAACCTCTGTTGCAGCCAAGGATTGGCAAAAGACATCATGGGCCACTAGCATAATTGCGGGGTTTAATCCCAAAGTGGTCAGTGGTTGGCAATACCTCAATCCACCCAATCGATTTGAAATTGAACTTGCTGCAGTTTTCTTGTTTCAACATCTGTTCAAGATCCTAGCATGATACTTAACAGACTTAACAGTTAGCAAAATAAACCCCGGGTTTGTCTTGTCTTCTTGCAAGACCCCTGATTACTTACATAGCTTCATCCAACAGCCAACATCATCATGTCACCTTCTGACCATGACAAATGTGGACACATCGCAAAAATCACTAAAGTTTGCCCATTGAAACCAACTCAACTCTGAACCAAGACCAAAACTCGTCAAGATCAAAAGGCTCAGCACAATTCCCCTGATTTGTAGATGCCCCAAATCTCATCGTTTGCTTATATATACAAATCTGCGCCAGAAATCAGGAACTTGATGTGGGTCAGAACCCGATCAGTACCTCAGCCTGGTGAACACAATATTTCATAATATGTCCATATATTTCCTTGGATGTTCATGTCCCAAGTATAGTACAGGTCTTCATGATCCCCAAATAGCGTCTTTGAACGTCCCAATTCCCTCAATTCTTTGTATCCCATCCTCACTTCAAGCTACACCCAGCCACAGAAATACCCCGCCTGCATCAGCTCAACACACCCACCGGAGCCCACCATGCGATCCCCGCACCGGAGACACCGAGACGACCGAGGCTGAAAATCAGTCAACCCTCTGGGGAACCAACTGGGGAAGTTGACAATCATTGGATGCTTCTTCTTTTGCATGGGACTGAAGACAAAATGCAGATCTATGATGATCTATGCATTTCCATGTGGTCAGACCGGGGTTTGTTTGTTCAGGTTGTTTGGAGTTTCTGCTGTTCACCACTTTGAAATGGGACATAGTTCAACATGACCAAACAAGGATCCAAGTAACATCATTCATCTCCAAATCTCCAACTGCTGTAAACACAGGGTTTTACCCCTTCTACCTACTTGGGGCTGCTATTCTGCACATTGGCTTCAACCTGCCAGGGTGTGTAGTATCTGTTGATAGCCAGTAACATGTAAAAAACTTGATCAACCGTTCTCCAACGAATGTCCCCACTTGTGTCCCTACAATCTTCCGATCAGCGCTACGGCCATCCCATTTCAAACTCTCGGCGCCATAGAAAACGATCCGTGGCTTACAAAGGCGCTTCTCAGTGGCACATCTGGGTTTTTCCTTCATGAAAATGGCTCAAAATCCTTACAAGTTCATCCGTCGCCCCTCTAATCAAATGATTTGGAAGGATTCAATCAGTAGGAATGCAACTTTCAATAAAGTTCGTTCAAAAATTCCGAATTCAATCATTGGATATTCAAAATCCCAACTCTGACTGGCTGCCCCCAGCCAAGGATTCCCAGAGCTCCCAGACTCCAGTTTCACCTTTCCGGATCCAAACCTGACGTTGCTCCACGCCGGAATCGCGGAAAAGTTGCGTAGTTTTGAAATGCCATGTCGGTGGACTTTCAATAAGCAGATGTAAATATGATCCGTGATCATCATCATCAGCATCATCATCATCATCATCATCGTCATCATCATCATCGTCATCGTCATCGTCATCGTCATCGTCGTCATCATCATCATCATCATCCTCATCCCTCATGAAGATATATAAATTGATGTTATTATCAGAATAAACATATTTGCCACAGCGGGTGGATGCTTTCTTGATCCCTTTATGACGATGTGTTGATGCTGTTATCAGAATCAGCATATTTGTCAAAGGGGGTGGTGGATTTGATTATCTCTTATGAAGATAAGTTGATCTTATTCCTCATGCAGTATATTTGTCAGAGGAGGTCTGAGGAGGTGGTAAAATTTGTTGATCCCTGATGAAGATAAATTGATGTGATTACCCCATTCAACATATTTGTCATGAAGGGTGGCGGATTTATAATCCCTTATGAATAAAACATATACAAGTTGATGGTATTACCCCATTCCACGTGAGCTGACGCTGGTGGTGATGATGATGAGGATGAGGATGAGGATGACGAGACCGTGGTAATGATGGTGATGATGGTGATCATCATCATCATCATCACAGTTGTATAGTAATATGAAATGTAAAACATCATCTTGATGATGATGATTATGATGATGATGATTATGATGATGATGATGATGATTGTAAGTGTGGAGCAATGTCCGAGTTGGAGGGAGCATGTTTAACCGCCATGGATTTTGCCCAAACTGGAAGAAAATTCAACTTCAGGTAGTTATTCATGTGCTTCAAATTTCAAATTGCAGTTGTTTTTCAGGAAATTTGGCAGAAACCCCAAAATAAACCCTGCGCATGTTCATTCATGATCAACAAAAAATCCACAAACCACCCAGATCGTGATCTGGGCAAATCATCAAGATCATCCTTCTACTATCCTACATTATCCATAGCTCAAGAGGAGGATGAACATCAGCAAGAACTTCACATCTTTCGTTGATTTACACCCATGCCAAGTGAATTCCCCAATGTCCAACAATCCAACGGCCACAGAGGGGATTTTTCAATCCCTTTTGGAAAGGGCGGTCGGCAGAATCAAGAACCTGTTGAGCCGGAGGTTTGACGATTGTTGATGTAAACAGATCAAATATCCTCTGGTAAACATACAAAAAACTATTGAAAATGGTGATTTATAGTGGTTATGTTAGTTTACCAGAGGGTATCATCAAACATTAAATTCTGGAACCAAAGGTTTCAACCGATTGGCTCTATGCGGCAGCAACTGGACAATGCAGAACCTGGAACTCACAGCACCATCGAGGCCAGGAATGTGGAATGTGTTCAAGGTGCCAGTGTTTGCTACTCTGACCCCTAAGTTGGATACTTAAAACACTTGACCCATAACTATCCAGTATAATGCTGTATCCAATTCTTACCTAATTTTACAATCCCCATGTTGGTTTCTCAAATCCCCCTGTTTGACTGTTAGTTTGCTAGTTAGACAAGGCCCATATCGCGGCTTTGAATTTTAGGTTTAGGACACATTTCTTGATTTTCATGCATCCTGCTGGCAAAATCCATGATTGTTCACTGGCAAAACAGTCCTTTATTGGCGGTTTCAATTCCTCCCGAATAATCTAATCTAACCATATAGTCTCATAAATGATATCACATCAATCACGATAACATTAACCACAGCAACAACGGTAGCAGCAGCAACAGCAACAACAACAACAACAACCACAACCAAAACCAAAACCACAACAACAACAACAACGACAACGACAACAGCAACAACAACCGCAAAAACAACCACAACCACAACCACGACCACGACAATAACATCAATAACATCAACAACAACGACAATGACGACGCCGACGACGACAACAACGACAAAAACAACGACAACGACAACCACAACAACAACAGCAGCAGCAACAACAACAGCAACAACGACAACGACAACGACAACGACAACAACAACGACAACAACAACAAGAACAACAAGAACAAGAACAAGAAGAACAATAACAATAACAAGAAGAACAAGAAGAACAAGAAGAACAAAAAGAACAAGAAGAACAAGAAGAACAAGAAGAACAAGAAGAACAAGAAGAACAAGAAGAACAAGAAGAACAAGAAGAACAAGAAGAACAAG
>Ga0126342_10010351_pt1 | contig 16687 bp, 12 predicted proteins | sample Cyp1metagenome_FD_92528 | JGI IMG/M metagenome (GOLD analysis project Ga0126342, IMG submission 92528) | Coral microbial communities from Lord Howe Island, Old Settlement Bay, Australia - Cyphastrea 1 metagenome | ecosystem: Host-associated > Invertebrates > Cnidaria > Coral ... | reverse complement strand
TTATAGACAAAACATGTTGGCTTTCCACTTTATAGACTCCAAACATGTGGCCATTCCAGTTTATACCAGGCTATTCTCTATAAAGTCAGCCGCAAAGCATCTAGCGAGCTGTACATGGGGGATACATTATGTAGAACTGTGGGATGTTATGGTTTATGTATACACAGCCCGGGTTCTCAAAGTAAACTGTGGATCTGAACAGGTTTCAATGCTCGATGATCATAATATCACGTGCTGCTAATCTTCAATCAATAAATCATGGTTTACAAATGTTTACAAACCATCAAACTGTCATCCTATAATGACCCAAATTATGTTTTTTTTTGAAATATATAATATATATATATATAAGTACAAATTTCACTATATTCATTTCTCAAAAAATGTCAATATGTGTATATATATATTATTTTATTATATATATATTATATGTATATTGTATGTATATATATATATGTGAGTAACCGACAAAATTATTGGAATACAAATTTAGTTTTTGCTTCGCCTTGGCCTTTCCGAGGTTGCACAAAACCTTCATAGGGGATAGGGGACGACTCTATACCGATACCCCATGTGTATATAATAAGTTCGGGAATACTGAAATCCTTACAACCGATAGGGGACGGCCCGAATTTGTGCATGGCATGAAATTTAAGACATTTTTTTTTGTCCGCTACTCTAATAATACATATATAATACATATCATTACTTTCCACATATCATGCAACATAGATACACATCCGATACCTACATCTTCGCCTCTTCGGGTTGTCTTTTAATTTACGCACCGAAATCGAACGAAGGCCTCGCCAGAGATGGGAACACAAGACTGGGCGCCGGATGCCCGGGCGCCTTGGGGCCCTTGGGACCCTCTGGTAGTGACTGTTACAGTTTGCCTATGAAAAATGGGATGATTTTGGGTATCCCTATTTTAGGAAAACCCCTAATATCAATGGTAGATATATAGCCTCTGGTAATTTTATACAACTATTGAAATATGGCCCATAGAAATAGTTGATTTAGCCATTAACAATGGTGATTTTCCATAGATTTTTTTGGGAATGTTTACCAGAGGCGAAAAAAAAATTGAGGAATATGCAAACCATGGTGCTGGTATATTGACTTACATCACTGGGTGATTTTGTGGCATGTTGCTGGGTTGGGAATGATGATAGCCCATAGTAGGGAAACCTATCAACCAGTATAATGAGATGGGCAAACGGGGATATTTTTTCATCAATGGACCCCGCTGTTCCACCCATGTTTTTCTTTCCAGTCACGAGGGCACGCACCGGGGCAACCAGCTCTCGCTTCAGCTACGTTCATGCAGAAACAATCCAATGAAAGGAGAAAATTGATGAGGTCATTGGCATTTTTGATAGAGAATGAAGCTGTAACTAATCTGGTTTCATGAGAATTGTCGGAGTGATTTTGTTTGCCATAGATTGCAAAGGTGAGATTTATATGGGAAACCAAGTTAAAGGACATTTGTTCGTTTCATATATATATATATATATACCGAAGAGCAACTTTGGGACAGGCTTTAGACCACTAAAAATGGGATGGTTCAGGAAACATTCGGAGGTTTACTGGGTTTCACCAACTGATGAATGTTGGTTTAGTAGGTTTGCATGGTCTTGCGTTTTGTCATGTGTTTGCAATTCTGATGGACATTGACTAAAAGGCCAAACATCATTGGTCGTGTCTAAGATTAGCCTCTCATGTATTGGGTAAACTTTGGTTTGTTTGGTTTTTCCTGCCTTCAGATGCAACTGACATACAACTTCAGATTGTTTGTTTGGTCAATCATGCTAAGTCTCCAGTCATTCCGAATGACGGAATACAGTATCATGTTCCACATATATTTTCTGTGTGTCCTTTAATAGGGAAAATGATTGTTAACTGGAATGAGGTTACTCTATTTTTAGACAAAACCATTTTGTGAAAAGGTTTGCAGCATTATTTTCCAGGAAGAACATGTGCTGACTCTGTTTCTTTACTTGTTGCCATATTTCTCTAGAAGTTTTGCCACCATTTGAGTCGTTCAAATCTCCATATCCTTCGGATGAAAGGAGAGTCTAAGAGTCTAACTCGGAACCCCCTGGTCATATCTGGTAAAAGACGCTGCTTCCATGTGTTTCCTCTGTTACGTATATCGTGGTTTCCTGAAATGAGGGTACCCCCAAATCATCCATTTTAGATTGGGAGTTTCCATTATAAATTCATCTATTTTAGGGCACCCCCATTTCTGGAACCCCCCTACCCTCTGGTAAACATACACATAGCTATTGAAAATGGCCCAGTCGAAATAGTGGATTTACCCAGCTGTAAAATGGTGGATCTTTCCATGGTTATATAATATATGTAACAGTTTACCAGAGGGTAACCCTTGAGAACTTACCTGAATTCCCTGACCTATTGGGCCTGTCACCTAAAATGACCAAGCTGAGGGTGGATTGCCCGAGGACGGAAGTCCGCAGCGACACGCCTTTTGGCCGCCTTGGAAACGACCCGAATGAAGAGGGCATCGTTGATTCCTTCAGTTTTTGGCCAATGGAAAAGAACATGGAATCACCAGCTAACCAGCAGAATATATCATTTTTTGTGGGGAAAACATATAAGATAACCATAAACCAACAGAAACTCATATCATTTGTTTGTGGACTATGAAAGATTAAGCATGTTTTCCCCCAAAGCTGCATGAATTATACATATATATATATATATACATACATGCATATAAAAGTTGTTTTTTTTCCCCGGAAGTTGCGAGACAAATTTGGGATCATATCCGTATAGATGCTGGGAACAGCTCCATTCGCCGGTCATATTTTTTCAGGTAAAGCAACATTCTTGGGGACAACAGCTATAGGTCACCAGCTAAGAAGCCTCGCTAAGAAGTCCCAACAAAAACAGTAACATTGGGAAGCAGTTGCTCATTTGAAGGGATCCTCCAACACACCAGTGACATGTTATTGATTGTGCTGGAAAATAATATTTGTATCAATGTACCCCCAGCAAGGCAAATTGGAAAAAGTCAACTGATCAACTGCTTGATGTTGAAAGTGAACTATGGATCAATACCTATATATGGACCTATCTTGAAATGGAGGATCCGCAAAACAATTGGTAATGCTAAAATTGGTCAGATTTGGATGAACCATGGGGCGGCCAGCACTTTTAGGACACCTCCATACTGTAGATCTGTAGATTCAGGTGTTGGGCACGAGTCCCGGAGTCAGAGGTGGGAATTCCCAGCTTGGGACTAGGGACGAGTGGGGATATATCGTGGTGAAATGGTAATTCTTATGGTGATTTAATGGTGACTTAATGGCATGTGAATGGGTTTTTAATGGGATTTCATGGGATTTAGATAGCTAAGTTGAGGCGAAACATTTGGTTGTTGGGTCTGTGGAGATATAATGATAGTTGGATTATGAGCCAACTTACAACTGGGGGGCTTCACCTTGTATACAGTAATGTTATTGTTTGATAATTTGGCATAGAACATCACCAGGTTGAATAGATAAATGGGCACGTAGTTACTTAGTTCATTTTCCATGGTTACCTGTATGTTAAATGACAGGACGGTAACATTGCAGGAACCCGCAAAAGGGATGCTTTTCAAAGTTGGAAGCATGGAAATTGAACTAGCATCCTGGAAATACCGAAATCGGTGTCTTTTTGGGGCTTACGTAATACATTCAGCGGAAAATTCACATTCCACAAAGCACAATTAAAGGCTTTTCCACCCATTCATGGCTTTTCTCAGGGGCTGCTGTTTGGAGAAATTTTCACATCCACTCCGTGTCTATCAAAGCCCGGAAAATTCCTCCAAAAAAAACGTTGACCAAGGATCATTGGATCATAAATGAATTCATTTGATCAATACCCTCTGGTGAACGTTAACAAAAAACAATGGAAAGATCCACCATTTTATAGCTGGGTAAATCCACTATTTCGACTGGGTCATTTTCAATTGCAAACTGTTAGTTCACCAGAGGGTATTGATCATTATTGATCATTGCACTGGATGCAAATGGTCCGTATCCATCCAAAAATAATCCGCTTCAAAAAACAGAAAACCCAAGAATATCCAGAAATTGAGGATCCCAAAGTTATCTGGGGTGTTGGGGCCACCCCTGATACAAAATGTGAAAGTGATGGGAAGAAAATTATGATATTCATGGCATGATCATTACTATTCGATTGAATAGTATATATAGAAATATGAATCTGATACATATCAAAGGGATATAAACAGGCTGGTACCCCCGCAGTTATAAGTTGGTTTTAGAACGACAATCAACCAAAGATATAGCCCCAAAAACCCTATACTTATTGAAGTTATAAACTAACTTGGGCATGTGGATAAATCATGATATATATATATATAATATACTACGATATATATATATATATATACAGTGTATATATAGATTTAGATAGATAGATAGATAGATGGATAGATAGGTTTCAGACATTAAAACATGTGCAACTTGATGCCTTCGTTGAACCCCTCGGCCAGGTCGTGGATCGCGCCGCACGGCGGAGACGGATCTGCTGGATGAGGTGTACGGAGAAGTTGGTCGGAAGAAACTGGGGGATGTTTAGCCTCTGGTAAAGTAACATAACTATGGAAAACCACCATTAAATGCTAGAAGATATGATCAAATCCATTAAGCATTAAGCATCCCTATAAATGTACCCTCTGGTAATTTGTTACATAGCTATTGAAAATTACCATAGAAATGGTGGATTTACCCATTGATAGCATGGTGGATTTTTCCATAGTTTTTTGTATGTTTACCAGAGGGTAACTATGGAAAACCACCAGTGCTTATGGGTAAAACAACATAAATCAACATAAAACAATGTTTATGAGATACCCTCTGGTACAGCCATCAAAAATAGTGGAATATAGCATGAAAGATAAGGATTCATTTCTTGGGGACGTCATGGGGATTTATGGGTAAACCAACTATTTTTTTGAATGGGTAAATCAAGTATTTCGACTGGGCCATTTTCAATAGCTATGTGTATGTTTACCAGAGGGTATCTCTCATACCCTCTGGTGTCATCACACATGGATAGCTTGAAAATCCAGTGGAAATTGTTTTTTTTGAACAACTTCTATAATCATCTATGAATGGTATACCCTCTTGTGTCATCAAACATGGGGATATGATGGGATATGGCTGATTCAACCATCAAAAAAAAATGTACAAAGGATGGTAATATTTCATGGGGATTTATACATAATTTAATGGGTATAATGGTAATCATGGCAATTGAACATACATTATAAATGGTGTCTTAATGGGAAAATAATCGATAATCATCCACAAATGGTGGCTTTATGTGAGTTTTATTGTGGCTTTATGGCGTTTGTGCAGGGAGAATGAAACACTTTTAGGATTTGAATGGGACAGTCACGGGATACTCATGGGGATTTTGGGGATATTTGGGGATTTCACATTCATATCAATGGACATATCATGAGAGATACATCTGATTTTACATGGTTATTAGACATGATGGGATATACCCTCTGGTAAACTAACATAGCTATTGAAAATGGCCATTTATAGTTGATTTTCCTATTAAAAATGGTGATTTTCCATAGTTATGTTAGTTTACCAGAGGGTATACGGGATATTCGTGGAGATATCAGAATCCATGGGCATATCAGGATCCATTTGGTCAACATGTGGTGAGACAAACTCAATGATGGACCTCCCTTAGAATCTGTGGTTTCTAGAAGGCTGTTTGAGATGAACAGGGGATGGAACAACCGTTAAACACACATAAACCAACCATTTTCATCGTAAAATGTGTTTTGAAACTATTCAATTATTCCCAGTCTCAAATGACAAGTCATGGGGTAAATGGATGGACGTACATGCTTTACATGGACGCAAATGAACATAAATGGATGTGAATGGATGTGAATGGACGTATAAACATGAATATGAATGGATGTGAATTGATGAAGAGGTCGGGTCTAAGTGGATGTCAACGGATGCCTGGTTGGGATGTGGTTCGTTCTTGGCTTGCTTGTTGGATTTGTGCCCAACTTTGTCGCAAGTTGGAATGATGAAACCCAAGTGACACATATTTTTGGGGGTCCTAAAGAATAGGTGGATCCCCAGATCAAAATTCGCCCCAGATCGCCCGCGACTGTGGCACCCTCTGGGAATTTGAACGGGAAATCACCATATTTCAGAGGTAAATCACCAGAAACATCACCATGGTTTCCGTAGCTACTCTCCAGTCGAAAGGTGGTTTGCCAGGTATAGGTGCCCCAATTACCCTCTGGTTATGTCAAAATAGCTATTGAAAATGGCCATTAATAGTGGATTTTCCATTAAACATGTTGATTTTCCATAGCTATGTAAACGTTTACCAGAGGGTAGTTAGTTCAATGATTTTCCAAGGTATAACCAACCTTCCATGTAGTTCCGGGAGTTCCCAGGCATGTTTCCATCATTCCAATCCCCATGATTTATCCATTGGTTCACACGACTTTCGATGGTTCAGTCATGTTAAATCAGCCATATCCCCATCATCTCTGATTTTACTGGAGGGTACCTCTCCTCTCATCGCATCGCATCGCAGGTTCCAGATACAGAGGCGTGTCGGAAGGAGAATCTTCCTCCAGTCGGGAGGCTCAGCCTGGACCCCTGGATGATATTTTTGCTAAGAACATTTTTGTAAATCTCCAAAACGATCGAAACGTAGATATTCTACAGTTGCTACAGGATGGGGCCCCATAGTAAGCTACGTTGGTTCATAACTATAATAACAATAGTGTATGATACTTATGACTATATTTAGATGGGGTTGTAAAACAACTTATCACTGGGTGGGGGGCCATCCTGTAAAAATGGATTGGAATAGAATTTTCTATCTTTCTGGGGCTTATATAATATAATCATTAAGCAGCATGGTTTACTGTCAGATTTCGACGTAAAGCAACCAAATGGGGACTCAATGATTCATGGGCACCTTGAAGCCAGACTAGATACAAGCAGTTGATGCAAGTATCGAATATGTGTCAACCTATCGCAAGTATTTTTTTGCCAAACCAGGTCTGTTGGTTAAGTACACATTTATGTTGTGGAAAAGATTATCGTTCATATTTTTTCGTAACACACATGTCTGTTAAAATGTCTCAGTTGGAACTCTACATTTTGTAGATGACATATATATATATACCCTCTGTTTATTTAACATAGCCATGGAAAATGGCCCATTTATAGATGGTTTACCTATTAATAGCATGGTGGATCTTTCCATGGCGAACTGTTAGTCATAGCCAGATGGTACATATATTTGGGTATCTTATTTTTTTGAATGGAATCTTTATATTGCTCCATGAAATCCATATGGAATTCCACTGGATCTACTCGAGATGATGTTTTGCTCATCCCATCTGGTAAAGTCACAAGAACCGGTAGAAACTCATGCTGATCCTACCTGGTAAACCTTTAGATTGTTTTTGTTCCCCTGTTTTTTGAGAAACAGATCGTGTTTTTCCAATCTAAGGATGTACTATAGTACCAGGTGTGTTATCTTGTAAACTCCCCACATGTTTGGGAGCTTAAAAGGCTCACCATATTTTTTTACGCCACAAATCCTCCGTCTCGCGCGACTCAGCCTGCGGAGCACGAGCTGGAGTTTCTCATTGAAAAAGCCACGTCCTATGCCAGTGGGGAGGCGGAAGGGCAAATGGCCGTGATGGAAGTTTCCCTGTGAAACACCATGGGGTTTTCCACATGTGTTGTGTGTTTAAGCCGCTTATTAAGCCAGGGTTATAGTTCATGGTGAATTGTCTATATGACAATGGATGGGGGTACAAGCCAGCTTGGCTATGCTTGGCAAACTAAACCAACAAACATTTCACTCTACAACTATATATAACTAATAGAGGCAATGGTGATGAAATAAACTGTACCTATATATATATATGTCATTTGTTGGGTTTATGATGATGAAGTCATACTATAGCCTCCTGGAAACCAACGTAGATGTGGAAGAGATATGAAAATCTCATTTTCCCAGGATGAAACACCATGGATTTTCCACGTCCATGTTAATTTAACCCAGGGTAGCTATAGTTCATGGTGATTACAAACCGACTTGGCTAATAGATCATCACCACGGCTAATCATATTAAATATAGTGGCTAACTATAGTTCATGGTGATCAACATTACCAAATGGTTTCCTTATGGAGATTTCCTGAGTCATGGGGGTACCCCCTAAATCATTCATTTTAATAGGATGTTCCATTATAAACCATCTATTTTGGGGTATCCCCATTTCAGGAAACCTCCATATGACAAATGGACAGCCAGGTCAGCACGCAAACTGCAAGCCCTGAGCAGTGGCCCCTTTAAGACATACTACTAATGGTAGTAACTATATGTTATAACATCTAGAAACAATAGTAGTAATATAGACATATGTGTATGTATATATACATATGTATATATCTATATATGTATATATATATATATGTATATATGTATATATATACAGGAACATACATATATTGTGTATAGGCAGTAGTACCGTGATATAATGTGTATATATATATATATATATGTGTTATTATTGTAGTAGCAATGGATGATTGTACACTGGTGGAACATTTCTCGTGGGATGGGATGACCATAGATGACCATCAAACTTGGATCGATGACGATAACATATGAATCTATGAACATGACTAGATGAGTAAACATAGATAAGTATAATATAGTATAATCATCTATAGAATATTCTATAATCATCTATAATCATTTGTATATAATCATCTATACTCTACATATGAATCATGTAAACATAGATGACTGTAGGTTATAAATGATTATAGAATATGATGTTCTTGAGTCACTTGAGTGACTATTGATGATCATTCCATCATTCGAACCGCAAAAAGCCCCCAAAATGCAAGGTGGAATGTATTGCCTTTGATCTCTGGCCCCAGATGGGGAATTATCATTACAAGGGCATGGGAACGCAGATGATAGCGTCTGTGTATGCATATGCCTAGTATATTTATTTAAATGACCTGCACACACCGGGTTTTGATCACTTTGGGGACCTTTACTGCCTAGGAGTCATACTGAAAATCGACGGAACGATAAGCATGTCCAAATGTGGCTTTTAACTAAGGCAGTGTTTGCCGCAATACGTCCTAACTTTGCCGTGGATTGTTTCGGTTGCATGGTAAAACATATTATATATATATAGTTATAGGCAGTTGGCACAGACAGATGCCATTTGTTCAACTATATTCACTCCAGCAAGCACAAGTAGCCTGCACCAGCAGTTTGGGTGTGATAGACCTGCCTGGTGGCGATCATTTTTGGCCAAGGGCTGCGGACCTTCTGGAGGCCTTGATTCATCATTAACTTTTGTCTAACAATAGCGTACATCTCGGTACATTTCATTCAATGGATGGTCATCATTTTTTGTAACAAAACACTGCCAATTATTTGGGGGGTATACAGCAGTACATAAAAATCAGAAGTATATGTGTTCTGTTCTATCATGTTATATCATAATTGGCATCGTCAGTTGCCCTCCAGTAAATTAACATAGACCCTGGCAGCTAGGGGTTGGAAGATTATTTTCCATTATGGGTTGTTTTCAGGGTCAACAAGTTAATTTACCAGAGGGTATATTATTTGATATACATTCTATGTTGTATCTATCATGATATACCCTCTGGTTATTTAACAGTTTGCCATGGAAAATCACCATGCTATCAATAGGTAAACCATCTATTTCTATGGACCATCTATACCATGGCAAACTGTTAGTCATAACCAGAGGGTATATATATCTATATATATATGTCATCTACAAAATGTTGATCTATATACATTCTATGTTGTATCTATCATGATATATATATATATATATATATAATATATACAAAATGTTAGATATATATATACATGTTCAGACACACCACTGCAAGACATCGCCTCCCTTCGGCATCCTTCGGCCAGAAAATCCGGTCGCCTCCATTGACGGTGAGAAATTTCAGATTTAGGCATGGCACGCGGCGTGTTTGCTGTCTGTGTTTTGTTGGGGACAAGGGAGAAACATGGGGGAACTCAACCAATGGCTCGCTTGATGTGGAGTTTGTTAATTTTCTCAATATTTGTTTTGATTTGATTGGATTTAGGGGCTGAAGATGGTGGATTTCCATGGATTGCCTCAACTGGATATTGTAAAACGTTGAAGCATAGCAACCTTCTGAAACGAACAGGCCCAAAAATCAGTTTCCACTGTCATGGGATGCAGGCAGATTTTTCATCATTTGTGGGTTACTATACATCTGACATCTCAATATTGGTGTGTTCATTTTCAATGTTCATAATCCAATTATAGACGGGATAATAACAAGGAAAACCCATTGAATGGGAACTTCACCAGGCTTACCAACCAGGATATGTCATCCCAAGCAACAATAGCGATGGGTGAGGGGATAACAAATTCTCAAACTCGTAACAAAAAGTGGATATCACCAGCAGTTTTTCTTTGGAACGACCAGTGACAGTATTTACCGTGCTTCGCTATGAACTGTTCCTGGCATGTTTGTTCACATCTCCAAAGATCTGTTCAATGGCCGTTAAAGATCATTCTCTGGTAAACGTTTACATAACGAACTGGAAAGATCCACTTAATGTTTAATGGGTAAACCGGTAAACCAACTGTAAAACTATGGCCATGGCTTCAATGTCGCAAACTGTAAACGTTTACCAGGCCGGGTTGAAGGTGTGGCCGAACATTTCGATGAGTTAAAGTTGGGGTCGTTACCCGCGAGAAAATATATCTGAATTATGCAGGACCCAGTATTTACCAACAATATTCCCAATATTATCTCTGGTTGGTGGTTTGGAACCATGGAATTTTATGACTTTCCATATAGGAATGTCATCATCCCAACTGACTTTCGCATATTTTTCAGAGGGGTAGGTATACCACCAACCAGAACATATACGAATCCATCCAGCTGTATTTAAGGCCCCACTGATATTGTCACCGTCGCTTGACCCCACAAAAATCGGGAAACGGCCCCACAGACCAACTCTTTTTCGTCCAAGGTGGTGACCATGAGTTGGTTACCCCTTGAAACATATATATTACTATAGGTATTGATTTCCAGGAACTTGCAGATTTCCAGGAGCTATTTATATGCCATATTTATATATATATATATATATATATTCATCTATTCCCTAGCTTTGTTAGTGATCTAACCCACCTGAGCTACGATCATTGGATGATGTTTGGGCCATAAGGCATCAGCCCTGTGGTTCGCCAAAAATTCCTCAGGATACTGGTTTTTCCCGCTGGCACCTCCAGTGCTGGTGGATCTTCAGCCACTCGGCGGCCTCGGCGTCGGCGTCGCGTGTGTCGTGGAAGCATTGCCTAGTCGCTCGGGGGCCCTCAAAAAGACGGAAAGCCCGAAGACGTGGTGTAATACATGCTGATTCTCATGTGAAATTATCTGTAATATGGTATGTATCTAATTTTATTTATAATATTTATATTTATTTGCCGAATGAGAACTTCTTATCATAATTTTGGCATTTGTTGGAGTCCACATTTCTTGTCGCAGCAATTTGTATACAGCAAATGATGCACAGAGAACAAACAGGGTCGGTGAGGGAAGCAAATCAGTAAATCACACACGCTGGCGGTCACAAGGATCGTATGCTTTAAATCCTCTGGTAAACTATTGAAAATGGCCATAGAAATAGTTAATTTACCGTGATTTTCCGTATAGTTATGTTATTTGAACAGAGGGTAAATCCTCAAGATGGCCAAATTTCGCTGTGGACTGTTCGATGTGAACTATTTGCTCGTAGTCGGTGTTCGTTGCTATGCCTGAAGTGGTTTTTTTTCCCTGCGACGGCCATCTTAATAGGGATGATTAGGGATGATATTTATAATGAGTTTAATCACTGGATTTTGGGGCACCCTATTTTCAGACAAACCTTATATGTATTACCATAGTTAAATCTACCATAGTTAAATCTACCATAGTTAGATCTACCATAAACCCAATCGAATTCAGCCACTTTAGACAACTGAACGCGAGCTCGACTGGGGGCCCCATCCTGTAGGAGAGATTATAGAATGGTCTTAAGGGAAGAATATAGCAATTTCTGCGGTGATGATCCGGACACACTTGGTAGCTAAGCGATGAAATGCGCAGGGGTTATATCAATGGCTATGCAACAGGAACCGATTGATTGGAGGTACCTACCATATATTTTTGGCCTATTATCAATGGCCTATGTAAGGGAATATCCCCACAAAATATGGCCTGAAAAATGGTACCGTACCTACATTTTAGGATCCTGAAATTCCCATTGATTATACTACCATTTCAGTGTTGAGGATTATCATGATAATGGGAATCCCTATCCCCAAATAGCAAGTAGATAGCGTTTTTGCAATAGTTTGGTTGATATCCTACCCTTTCAATATTCTGGCAAATATTGGGGCTGAGGACCTTTGGAAATTTTCATAGCCATGGAAAATACGTCATTTGTAGATGATTGACGTGTATTTTAAACATGGCCATGTTCCATGGTTATGTTCCGGAGAGTGAGGATAAACTATGGTAACCAGGGTCTACGATGATAACTATACTTAGACGGGATTACAAACCAGCAAATGATATAGCTATATGACTCTACAGATACATATATATATTTAATTATATTTATATGTATAACTAATAGAGGTGTTGTGATCATCAACTAGAACTACTTTCGTCAACTCTTGGGTTTTTTGATAAATTATGTTCCAAGAGTTCCACCATGATACCATGGATGTTCCACGAATCTTTTTAATGTTTGACCGGCCTGGTAAACGTTTACAGTTTGCGACATAGAACATGACCATAGAAATAGTTGATTTACCCATTAAACATGGATAAATATTGTGAGTTTCCCTAGTTTTTTGTATGTTTACCAGAGGGTAGCCTCCAGGGTAACTGATTTGTTCAGAAGGTGATTTGTTTATGACAATGGATGGGATTACAAACCAACTTGAAGCGAACTGCGAGCGGCGAACTAAACCAACAAAGATTTCACTCTATGACTATATATAACTAATAGAGGTAATGATGATGAAATAAACTATATCTATATGTCATTTGTTGGGTTTATGATGATGACATCATACTATGGCGGTATGGTGCCAACTATAACATACTATAACTTAAGACTATATATATATACAACCAACAACCATTTTCACATGCGCCGTCGCGCTCCCCAACCTCTAGGTTTCAGCTTTCGTTGAAGCCGATCCACACGATGGAGCGAGAACCGGGGGAAGTGATGCAGTAGCACCCTGCGGTTATTTCGCGTAGCTATGGAAAATATGGGCAAATCACTATGTTTAAATCATCATTATAAATAAATTGATGATCACTATGTTTACCTATGTCTAACAGGTAAATCATCATAAATCATCATTAAATGGGCCATGGCTTTGCTATGCTAACAATTGGGTAAATCAACCAGCATCTCAGGAATCCTTGCATTACACTGCCAAGTGACGATCATTTATGAATCATCATGACGTAGTTTGTCTTCAAGAGTGAATCTTGCCACTTGCTCCTTGAAAATAGCAGAATTCCAACATTTCAAGTGTCAATTGAATGATGAATAGCTGTGAATAATATACCAGTTGTGGCATGATATAGCATGATATGGCATGATATGGCATGATATGGCATGATATGGCATGATATGGCATGATATGGCATGATATGGCATGATATGGCATGATATGGCATGATTTCATGATAATCCAGTTTGGCTTACATAGCTATACTATCACCTTCACGAGTAGTTTCACAGTCATTCATAGTTGCTATGCACTGGTATTTCAACATGTAGGGTGGATATATCAGTGCTACTAATGAATATTTTGCCTTGGAAGTCGCATGTCTCCTGTAAAGTTTACAGCTCGGAAACCCCGATGAAACCAGCGTGGCCTGGAATCCGCGCTGATGAAATCCTCGTGACGGTCGTAATCCGCGGTCGGTGATGATGTCCATTCATCGATGATTTACCCTCTGGTAAACTAACATAGCTATGGAAAATCACCATTTTTAATGGGAAAATCCACTATAAATGGTCATTTTCAATAGCTATGTAAAATTACCAGAGGGTACTATCTTATCCTATATTTAATGGCGATAGGGATGCAAATTTCTCACTGACTCAGGGAACCAGATAATTAGAGGGTTCATAAATGGGGAATCCCAATAGCTGGATGATTTTGAATGGAAAAGTCGATTAAAATTGATCTGGTTGGTGGTTTCAAACATGAATTTTATTTTCCATTTCATATATGGGATGTCATCCTTCGAAACTGACTTTCATATTTTTCAGAGGGGTAGGTATACCACCAACCAGTTATCCTATATTTACCTATATACATGCATAACAAAATTGTGATGTTCCATTTATGGATGATTTACCACTACAGCAGTAAAAATGAATATGTTCCATTTTTCCATAGCAATTTCGTAGATAACCCATGGGGTATATGAATGATGTTTAAAAAGAGGTGAACATGGCTTATGGTTTATTGTTGATCTCATAACTGTGGTGATTTGCCCAGATATTGTTTGACTGAGTTGGTTGCGAACAGGCCATTTGGAACAGGATATCATGATGATGTTGGGTCGTTGGGTCTTGGGCATCAGAAAGGTGTAATTTGCACCATATCCTTTGTGTGCATTTGATGGTCATAGGCTGTGTGAGTACTTCCCAACATTGTTCAACTTTCTCAATCCCATCCGAATAAGAAGTCGAATTATTCCAGGCATGGTAATACCGGTATCATCGTGAGTTATGTATCATTATTGAAGTGAGCTATTTCTTCATTGAAGCCCCTATTATACAGGATATTACAGGTAGATCAGATGTTGATATACACATTATATAGCCATTATATACCCATTATATACCCATTATATACCCATTATATATATATTATAACTATATAGAACCATCACCCCAATGTTTGAAAAATTTCCCCATCGGTCTGGTCCGTCGTTGATGCGGAGGAATGGACCCAAGATGGATTTTTCAGGGGGTGAAGTACCAGGTGCGGGATTTTTCAGCTCGACGATTCTCGAAGGAATTGGACCAATTGGATTCGGGAAGTCATCACCTCAGCCATGGCCGAAGCATGGCCTCAGATATTTTCAGGGTGAGTGATTTGACGCCAGATTTCGATCATCATTTTCGAAGCATATGGATTTACCATGAGAAGCCATGGGATGACCTTTTTTTAAGCAGATTTTTTCTGCTATCCAGTTCTGTGATGCCAATGGTCCATTCAGGAACTTCCACACCGAATGTATCAAGATGTACCCTCTGGTAAACATACAAAAAGCTATTGAAAATGGCCATTTATAGTTGATTTGCCCATTAAAAATGGTGATTTTCCATAGTTATGTTGGTTTACCAGAGGGTATCAAGGAAAAGTGGAACTTCAATGAGTTTCAGGTCCTTCTCAGAGCTGCTAATTTTTACTCCAACACAGATATCAGTGAAAGTTGGGTCGTTTCGACCTCCACATGTTGGATGATTGCTAGTTTAATACATGTTAACAGCAATCATATCCTCCAGTTCCCTTCAGTAAGCAAACATATATAGGCATGAACAAATATGGACATCATGAAAATCAGTGATTTCCAAGGACATCAACGAAGGATTTCCACAGTTGTGTATGTAAAATCTTGATGATAATTGCGTTTATAATATACATTTTTCTTGGTTGAATCCGGTTAATCACCATAAAATTCGATGAATCACCATAGAATCCCATCAAATCCCAAATATTAAACTCCCATATGATCATCATAAAATCCCATCGAAGCTATCAAGCTATTGTTTTCCTTGATGGTGACACTCAAGGTGTCGAAGCTGGAAGCCTTTGAAGTTCTTTGACTGCACGACATACGTTGCGTTGCCGACGGCCAGGAAGCAGGGGGTTCTTTTAAGATCGATGTACGGCACCGACGCTGGCAACATTTGGCAACTTTGGCCCATCGGAGCGTGCGACAGCCGTAAGTTCAGATGCCCCTCCCCAGCAAGAGGATGTACCCATGCCGTGGTGGATTAACCCAGGCCATGGCGACAAGGGATGCACTCAGTTTGATTAGGGATGGAAAGAATTGTGTTTCAACAGGGACTTTCTAGTTTAAAGGTCTCCCAGATATTTCAAAAACTGAGGAACCTGATTGTACAAGTATCAGGGAAAAACCGTCACAATGCTCAAGGCGTAGCATTTTTCTTCCTCTTCTTGGGAGGTCTGCAGAATTGAATGCAATTGAGCAATGTCTAAAATCAATGTCGAGCAGGCGTTGAGAATGGACTAACCCCATAATCACATTAAAATCCCCTGAAATCCCATCTATAAAGACATAGAATATCATAGAATCCGATTAAGATCCCATTGAAATCATTGAATCCCACTAAAATCATGTAAAATCCCTTTGAATGCACTAAAATCATCTAAAATCCCATTGAATCCCACTAAAATCATCTAAAATCCCATTGAATCCCACTAAAATCATTTAAAATCCCATTGAATCCCACTAAAATCATCTAAAATCCCATTGAATC
>Ga0126342_10010350_pt1 | contig 16687 bp, 9 predicted proteins | sample Cyp1metagenome_FD_92528 | JGI IMG/M metagenome (GOLD analysis project Ga0126342, IMG submission 92528) | Coral microbial communities from Lord Howe Island, Old Settlement Bay, Australia - Cyphastrea 1 metagenome | ecosystem: Host-associated > Invertebrates > Cnidaria > Coral ... | reverse complement strand
CCAGAAGATTTGCCAGATAGAATGCCAGAAGATAGAATGCCAGAAGATATGCTAGATAGAATGCCAAATAGAATGTCAGAAGATATGTCAGATAGAATGCCAGAAGATTTGCCAGTAAGAAAAATGTATAAATGTCATGGTGGGGATCACACGAAGTAAAGTAATTTGTAGGGTTTGGTTGTCTCATGGTATCTTTGAGATACATGCAGACATACCGTTCCGGAAAGCTTGTGCTTTGAACATGCGTTTGCGTGAGTCTTGTGATCATCATCATTCATCATCCATGAGCTGGAAATCCTGCCTTTAACCCAGCAGTATAAGGGGACGTCAGGAGGTTTTGAACAATGCTCAAACACGGCGGGGTCCCCAAACGTGATGTTTCTTGGTTAAGAAACCCCCATGAATTGTGATATCCCTTATATAACCCAACCGTTAATCAAGTTATGTTCACCAACTTAGCTAAAATAGATCAACTATAAACCCTTATAAACAAGTTCCATCATTTTCCTATAGGTTAACTTCCACTTTTCTTGGTTAAATTGTTTGGGGGCCGCTGCTTGGACCACGGCACCGAACCAGGCGCCGAAAGCCCAGCCCTTCTCTGCGGATGCCGTGCTTCGCATGGCCAGTGAGGGACAGAGCCAACGTGCTGGGCGCTGGTTGGAGACGTTGCTGACACGGAATTTCTTGGAACTTGAGTCACTTGAGTGGCAAAACTCCTGGTAAAAACCACACTTCTGGGAATTACCCCCTGGTAATTTAACATAGCTATTGAAAATGGCCAGTTATAGTGAGTTTTCCCATGAAAAATGGTGGATCTTTTTTCCATAGTTATGTAAACGTTTACCAGAGGGTATATGGAATGTTTTCACGGAATATGATAACCAACACTTGAGCCACTTGGATGGCAAGACTTCGGCTATAACATGGGAATATACTGAGATTTAGAGGGAGATATGGGGAAAATCAAACTTATGGACAGATTTCGTGGGGATAACGAAATTTCATGGTATATTGAAGCGGATCATTAAAACATCATGAGAATATATATATATGTAATTATATATCTATATATATGTATGCAATTGAATGGCATATAGATAGATAGATAGATAGATAGGTAGATAGATAGATTAGATTTGATTTGATTTGATTAGATTTGATTAGATTTGATTAGATTAGATTAGATTAGATAGATAGATAGATATATATATATATATATTTATGATGTAGTAGATAATTTGATCTTACGGGGAGAAATGGGAAAACAACCAAACCTATGCGAATATGATGGGATGTTATATGATGGGTTCTTGAGCCACTTGGTTTGCAACAGACCTATCTGGCGGTGAATGGAGGGAGTGGTTGGCAAAACAAGGGTGTATTGATGGGACATTATGGGGAATATGATGGGAAGATCACAGGCCGATCACGGGAATATTATGGAACTTGCTGGGCAAAGACATGGAAAGCATGAGGTCAATCGGGTATATGGATGTATAATCACATCCCTAATGGTTGGGCTTTTTATTTTTATGAGACATTTCACTCTCCTTTGAGGTCATGAAATGGAGCTATCAAAGAAGACAAGGTCTTAGGACAATCACGGGATATAGTGGGACTATTATGGGACGAAACTATCTGGCGAGATGTGGGGGGAGCTGTGAGTTGGAGCTACCAGGGAGTGGAACGCGGGAAGTAACAGGACTTCCCAACAAAAAATGGTAGAAAATCAGCTCAACAATGAATGATTTGAGGAAATTTTCGAAGGAATTTGGGATCCACGGGTTTTCCAAACTGACCAGACATTTGAGATGGGTTTAAACCAGATCGAAAGTGCTTTGAAACAAACTGGATATGATTGGATATGTATGTTTTACCGTAAGTGTCCTAGAAGCCAGAGAGGTTGATGATAGGTCGATTCATCTTCCAATACCAATTTGAGCGGTGAATGCCCTCTGGTAATCAAACATGGCTTGCTGGAAAATCCACCATTACAAGCTGTTTTTCGTATGAAAACCTCCATGTTGTAGGAGATTTCCCACGTAGCCACGTTTGATGACCGGAGGGTGGGGGGAAGACCATGGTGCCATGGCAGCCCTCATCCTGCACCCTCCCTTCGACTCGAGGTCAATGGTCAACTGCTTTGGTGCTTTGGCGGTCTCCTATGCCAGAGAGGTGTGGGGCTTCGTTTTTTGGGGATGGCCGGGACGGCCATTGCGGCTGATGCAAATGGTCATTGAGTTCGATGATTTCGCTCGCAAAGTGTGAAATGACCGGACCACTCTTACCAGGTCTTACCATCATTGGGACCAGTGCATTGCTCTTGCCATGAAGCCTTCAATTCTTGTGGTCTGGCTGAAGTGAACAGCTTCAGGGCAATGCTGGGGCCGCCATGCGCTATCTGCAGCGCATTCGGGACGTTGGCGGCACGCCGGAGGCTGGGACCCCCCCGACTGGCACCAAGCAAAGGCAAAGGGAGATCAGCAGAAAACGTGGGGGATAAAATCAAGGTCTAAGGCGAATTATGGTGGTTTCAATTGTTTTTTATATTTTTTCCATGTCTCAAACTGGGATGGTACGAACTGAAAACGATATTCTTGGGATGGATTGAAACTTACCACCGTTTACCTCAAAGGACATGGAGGTGGGGTTCAAAGCTTGGCCTCCCAGAACTGCTTGAAGTTGGGCCTTTTTCCCCAGTTGAGTTCCAAAGTTTTGACAGGGCACTTCCAGAGGTCTCACTGAAAATTGATGTTTTTTTTTGGGCAAAGCATCAATGGCCTTGGGGTCGTCCCAGCCGCAGGCGGAAATTTTCCGATCGCTGCTGGAGGCATTCGCTGAAGGTCGGCCGTGGCCACCAGGGGTTCCAATTGTGTGAAAGGTGGGTTAAAGAAGTTGGTGCTTTTATCGAAGAACGTTTAGAAGTCAAACTTCCGACAATATGGACAGTTGAAAAGCAGAGGTGGGAAGAATCAGAGAAGAGAAAGAGTCGGAAGAAAGAAGATTCAGGTGCACGAAAAGGTAGAAAAGTCGCGGAACACTGTGTTTTTCTAATGATTTGAGGCTCCGGAGGGTCGAAAAGTAGGCTTGCTAAAGCGGCGGGCGCGGAGCCATCTGGGCAGATGAGAGATGAACAATTGCACGCCGTAGTGGCGCGAAGCACATTTGGAAGTCAACATGTGCAAGACACCTCACGTTCAGAACACTTTTGGAAGTTGAGATGTTGAAAAAGTACGCTCCGTTGTTGCACGAAGCAGATTTTGAAGTCAAAATGTGCAAAGCACCTCAGCCTCGGGGCGCTTTTGGGAGCTCAGATGTTCAAACGCGTTGTGGCGCGAAGTACATGTCCAAGTCAAAACGTACAAGACACACCAGGTTCGGAGCACTTTTGGAAGTTGAGATATTGAAAAAGTGCACGCCGTTGTGGCGCGAAGCACATTTCGAACTTAAAAGCGTTAACAGCCGACAGTCTTGGTGCACTTTTGGACGTTAGGATGGCGCAATGGATTCGGCATCTTGCTACAAGTGAGAAAAACGTGCAGGTTTCGTAGCCCAATTGACCTTCATATTTTTTTTGGGTGGCCCAACCAGGAAAAAGTTGACTCAAACATACTCAAGCAGGCCATCTTGGGGTCCTGTAAACCAACCTCAATTTCCCGTAATTGAACCAAGAAAAAGGGCTTCTAGCTTGGACCTGATGGTTTTTTTCTGTTGAAAATCAAGTTGGTGCAGTTTTTCCGGGTTTCATCAACTAAGATCCAGTAAGATTTTTGGTCCCATCACTGGCCGGTGGCGCTCGGCAGGCGAGGAACCAGATCCAGTGAAGACCGAGAGTTCTCTGGTTCTGTTGCAGTGCCTGCGACGCAACTGATGCAGCCGGTGTGAGCATCAGAGACACGGTTGGGTGGATTATGGCATTCACTTACAGTACCAACAAAAAACCAACAGTCAGACCCTGAGCATCACACATGTTTAGAAGAAATGTTTTTTTCGATTCCCGAGTTATGGTAGGGTTACTTTTTGGAGGGGATCAAATGGGTTTGTTCAAAAATGAAGGATACTCAAATTTATTGCGAGTCTCATGGAATGTCTGGTCAACCCATATCTCCGAATCCCGGTTTGGCAGGTGTGATTGTTGGGAAAACCAAAAGGTAACATACATAGGTTCCAATAGGAATGGGTGGTGCAATGGCACTGCTGTCTGTTCATGTTGTTTGTTTTTTGGTGCTTCCATGCTTTCTAGGTACCTTCAACCTTCTCCGAACCACAGCAAAGGTCAGTTGTAGACATTGAGGATCGTTCGTGATCGCCAAAAACTTGCCTCCCTTTAAATAGATATTGACCTGTGGATCCATGTGGATCCTGAAGATGAGGAGGAACTGTGATCTTCGCAAATAGTCCAAAAAGGAGTTAGGGATTTTCGTGGCGAAGCATGGGGCGGAAAGCGATTTTTGGGATGGGTGAATGGATCGTTTGAGGCCCAGCTCGAATCACTGTGGGGTTTGCCATGATTTAAACCATCTGGTTATGACTAACAGTTTGCCATGGAAAGATCCACCATGCTATTAATAGGTAAACCATCTATTTCTATGGGTCATCTATACCATGGCTATGTTAGTCATAACCAGATGGTAATTAAACCCACCGGACCTGAAAGCCACATGTTGCTTTTCTCAACCTCCAGGATTTACCCACGGGCTGAGGCAGATGAGGCGTGCAGGACATGCTCCTGATCTCGATTGTTGCAACGCGGTGCTGCGGAGTCTAGGCTGGGGGCAGATTGGTCCACAAAATTACGGATGTGAGATCCATACGTGGCAGTATCACCAACATTCATCAAGAATGAAACGTTGAACGTAGAGCTGACAATGTAAAGATGATATATCCAAGAGCCAATGGCTGGAACTATCTGGAACATCTGGGATCATGTGATGGGGCCCGATTCATTTATTTCATGAAGATCTTCGGTACGAATCAAAATTATGAACCCCTCTGAAATGAACTGAATAATCAGTGTTCCAAAGCCTAGTTCGTTGATGAGTTGGGATGAAACAAACCCAATATACTGGGGGCGTTTTAATAATCCAATTGCCCTCTGGTAATTTAACATAGCTATTGAAAATCACCATTTTTAATGGGAAAATCCACTATTAATGATCATTTTCAATAGCTATGTTAAATTACCAGAGGGTATATCCAATTATAATCCCAAGATGGCGACGGTGAACGGAAACAACCATGGATTACCCGGATCCCACCAGATGGCGACACTGGGGATCTCAATCCATCCACAATGATGAACTTAAGGTACGAATATAATAATTTCTAATAACCATCTAATGTAATGTTATAACATCATATAACAGTTATAACCATATAATATGATTAGTATATGCTAATATATAACATCATATAACATCTAACAACCATCAAGAACCTGATCCCCAGCTCAAGTGGCTTCCAGGCCTGCGCAATAACGACCCAGCGGCCGCTGCCAGGCATGTTCTTTGAGGGTGCACGGGGTGCAGCAAATCCATTAAATTCCACCCTGGTAGAGGTCTAAACTAATCAGATACCAGACTAACTACGTCTACTGTAACTCTTAGTACCCTCTGGTAATTTAGCATAACTATGGAAAATCACCATTTTTCATGGGAAAACTCACTATAAATGGCCATTTTCAATAGCTATTTTGACATCACCAGAGGGTAAATGGCATGGCTTTGTTTTGGGCAAAACATGAAGCCACGGCCAGGGGATTACTCAAACTGGTGAAGGCATCCGTCCATGCGCCAGGTGGATGAAAAATGAAATGCCCCAACTGGGCGTGCCTAGGAAAACATCAGATGACCTTTGTGATGTTGGAGAGCAGGGAAGGGCTGTGAGTTCAAGTTGCCGCCAATAGGTTGTTTTATGCAATCCCACATTTGGAGGGAAATCATTTGGACAGCTTAGATATTCCCTCTGCAAATCTTAGTTTGCAGGGTAGTTCCCATTCAGACAGTATGGAGCTAGTTTGCCGGTGGCAAGTGGAATCCCACTTTTTCATCCTCGAAATCCCCTGAAAGGTCCAAGTCAAGAAGGCTCGTTAAAGTTTGGACATCCCTCAACATTAAAAAGTATCATTGTTCCCTTGACCATGGACTGGTGGGTGGTTTCAACATGTTTCAACATGTTTCAAACATTTCTGGTGTTTTCAACCATACGTGGGATGGTGGAGATGACAACTGTACAATTTTGTGAGTCAAAACTACCAACTAATGAACATACAACAAGCTATTGACATTGGCCCAGTCGAAATAGTTGATTGACCCATTAATAGCATGGTGGATCTTTCCATAGTTATTTGTACGTTTACCAGAGGGTACCAACTAATAAACCACCAAATGTTGCCTTAGTGACGTGGCTGCGATCTCAGGTGGAACCGGATGTAGAGTCGATTGAGATCCTGGTGGAAGCCTACTTCTTGCAAGGTGGGAGTTGTATGATCAAGGAATGGGTAGGCAACATGAAAGGAACTGAATGCACAATGACAGGAATATGCATGCAAATGAAAGGAACATGAAGGAACATGTATGCAATAAATGCAACACGAAAGGAACATGAAGTTGCCGAAGCACCTGAAACCAACGAAACAACTGTTGGATCCACTTCCGAGCCTGTTTAGGAATGGATTTTGGCTTCATGTTGGATCTTGAATATGCTGACTTCCACAAAACCCTGGAAAGCGACCCACCCCAAAAGCGATAGCCATAACAGATGTAAAGGATTTTGACCGGAGCTCATATACTTATATACAAATATATATATATATTTAGACAACATATAATATTAGCACTAATGTAGTAATTATCGGGCATTGCTGAACACATTCTTATTTTTTTCTTCTTGGTTAATCCATCCACTTTTTTTTAAAAAAAGAGCTGGTGGCAGCACATCCAGTGGCTGCCAACCCCCGTGTTGGTTGATGATTCCGGGGGTTACCCAAACCAAAGATTGGGAAAAACATCACCACTACTAACTGATTTGGGTTTTTTTTGATGCGAACTAAGCAGTTATTATACTAACATATTATATGAACCATATAATCGGTTATGATTTTGTAAGATGGCAAATACTCACAATATAACAATACACTTATTACGAAATCCACGAACTAACCAGTTATTTCTCTTACGCATAGCGAATAAATTCACCCTTGCACTCCATGGGGAACCCCGGTTGAAGCCGCCAAAGGACGGGCCACTATATCCACAATCCTATCTCTATAATCTATATCTATGGATATATATATATATATACACAACGATATATATATACATAGTCGCATATTAATTACAAGTTTCATTATAACATTATATATATATATAATATATATATATATATTGTACAGATACATGTATACAAGGTATTACAAGGTATTACAAGGTATTACAAAGGATTACAAGGTATTACAAGGTATTACAAGGTATTACAAGGTATTACAAGGTATTACAAGGTATTACAAGGTATTACAAGGTATTACAAGGTATTGCAAGGTATTACACGGTATTACAAGGTATTACAAGGTATTATAAGGTATTACAAGGTATTACAAGGTATTACAAGGTATTACAAGGTATTACAAGGTATTACAAGGTATTACAAGGTATTACAAGGTATTACACGGTATTACAAGGTATTACAATGTATTATAAGGTATTACAAGGTATTGCAAGGTATTGCAAGGTATTACAAGGTATTACAAGGTATTACAATTTCATATACCATTTGTTTGGCATACTTTTTGTACGGTAGTCATGATGAAATATGCTCCCCTCCCAGGCCTTCGAAAGGGTGCCGCCAGCTGGTTGGCACAATTGAGGTGAGATGATTTGAGGTTGAGCCATGAAACGTTGGTTGGGTATGAAATGGGACTTTGAAATGGGGTAAAAAAACCATCGAACATGGAAGATCATAACATGATATAACTGGTTGATTGGGTAGGATAAAAGAATATACTACCTAGTTCATTTGGGATTATGAGCGATTCCAAAGGAAAACGGTTTTGAACACAAGGATTTCAGATGAGAAAACGGGGCAGTTGGGCTAGTTTTTAGTGGCTCCAATGGGCCTGTCAATCAGTAGATTTAGGGCTACTGTACCCTAGTTTCAGACAAACCCAAATAATTTTGTATGGGCATTTGTGGATGTATATGTATATATATGTACATATATATATATACACATGTGGATGTGTAGTATACAGTGTAAAGATGGCCGAGTTGTTTTCTCTAATTTCCGCACCTCTTTTTAGATTACATTCATGTGTATGATACATGGAACCAACTGATCCATGGACATGATGGACATGTATGGTCCGTTGACCTTTCTTTTCAAACGGGTGTGAACACGCTTCTGATATGGTCGATAGACGGGCTTTACAAAGGTATTTTCATATACCATCTGGTAATTTAACATAGCTATTGAAAATGGCCAGTTATAGAGGATTTTCCCATTATAAATGGTGATTTTCCATAGTTTTTTGTATGTTTACCAGAGGGTATTTTTCAGACTGTTCCATTCCCAAAAATGACCTGATGACCCGAAGCAGCCAGATGTTCGGATGGCCAGGCAGCCCTCCATGCGCTTGCTGGCCATGTTCCTGGATGGCAGCCAGAAAGTGGTTGGAAAAACTCCGTTGATTTACTGAAGACCATGGCAAGATCCATGGCGAATGATCACAAGATCCATGGCCTGAACACCCTTGTGGATTCCTGGGGTTAATCCATAGCCACTAGGCTATGAACATGGTTGCCATGACGAATTACGATGCTACTGGCAACCCTTTTTGTATGGAATAGCAATACGGAGCAGACAGGCAGTTTGTAGTGCATCACATCTTATTTTTTTTGGGGTGAAAAAAATTGAGCCCTAGTCGTGAAGTGATGTTGTTGGAGGGGACTTGGGGGTAACCAGTTCCAGCACTGAAATCCCGCGTCCGATCGAATCTCAAGAAAGAGGAGTTTGAAGTATTTGGGATGATCAATCCAAATCATTTGGAACACCAAATTTGATAAACCAACTTCGATAAAGCAAATACCTTTGTTGTGGTTCTTGGATAATTGTTGGTTATCGTCCCGTATCATCCCCATTTGTTGATCTACAGTAGGTAGGAAATCATCCTCTGCGATTCAATCTTAAAATCCCCATCATTGCCCATACACTAGTTATATCAAGTTAATTCAAGTTGTATATGTATACCTACAATCCGACCAATTGTTATTTTTCATCCCCCAATATGGGGATGTTGGTCCCCATTCGTTGATTGATAATTATATCATCCTCATTCGTTGATTTGTTGCATCATTGATATCCCTATGATATCGCCATTTGTTCGTTTACCACATTCCTTAGTCTTGTAAAATGATGAATTGAACACTCTTCTCGGCATTCACTGACTCCCTTAGGTTTCGCGACCGGCTCCTACAGACGGATGAGGCATGACATGGATTTTTCCCTTATTTGCTGATATGGAGCTTTCCTAAAATAGGGGATCCCCAAAATCATTTCAATACTAAAATGGTCTAATTTGGATGATTTGGGGGTACAGTCCCCCCATTTTAGGAAACCTCCATATCTACAGCACGGATATTTGATTATACAAACATAACTATACGCTGTTATGCGGTATTATCGGACAAAGACTCGTGTGTGTATATATATTATATATTATACACAGTCAGCTGAAGTACATGAATTATAGAAACAATAGATGCATAATATATATATATACATATACACATAGACTATATATAGATATATGTATCATATGAATCATAGAGTAGTTATACATCTTCGACATCGATGTAACTCACGTGGAGGACTTCTCGAACTCACCAGACTGGGGTTGCTCTCAGCCGTTTTGGGGGCTTGCCCAAAATTGGCTTTGCAGGGGGAGGACTTGCGGTACTACTTGAACCTTGGATTGGCTTACTCGGCTTTCTAGGTGTTTTTCCCAGTTCCACCATGAGAAATCCCTTGATATGGGGTAATATCTCCAAGAAATATGACGCTGCCCCAGACCTTTTGCAAGAAACAATCTCAACTTCATCCACATCTTCATGACTTTTCCAAGATTCCAGGGTTCCAAGTTCAGGATTTTGAGTTTCCCTTACGGTGCCCCTGGGGAGCGTTCGTCCTTTGCCGCGCCCTTAGGAACCTTCCCCAGCTGGGCGGGCTGCGGCGAAGTCGCCAGTTGGTCCGGAGGCTGCTGAAGAAGAGCAGCCCTGCGGAGGCTGAGGTGTGGCAGGGTCCGGTGGTTGTCCCGTGATGTTCGTTGGTTGATCATGTTTATAACACCCATTGAGATCCATTGAGTATTGATATATCATAGATATTTATAGATATATCATGATAAGTACATCTACCATAAACCATAGAATTCACCGAGTTATTTGCAGACCAACTTAGCTATCGTCAGGAGGCACCACCTTGTAGGTGATATGGCCCCACCCCCCATCCATTCGCTAGTTCGAATAATATCTAGCATAAAGTCTAGTTTTTGGAGGCGGGGACGCATGGTGGTGGTGATGATGATGATGATGATGATGAACTGTGGTGAGTTTTTTTTTTTCCGGATTCCGATGTTTGCCCGCAAAATGATGAGCAACTGTACTAATTGTACGTACAATCGTTGCAAGGAAAATATAGGGCTCATCTAAAGTGGTCACTTTTGATTAATTATGGGATAAACCAACAACACCAGGGATTATTAGCTAACCATTTTCTGGGGCAGAGATGCAATGGGATTGATATAATCACTATGAATTATAATATATTATAATCAGATATCATGGGGGATATAAGAGGAGAAAATGGGGATATAGTATGACTTAGTATGACATAGAATCAAGAGCAACATGTGGGCTTGTCAAAGTCTCCAACTCAGGGATTTACCCTCAAGTGAAAAGGCAATTTTCATGGCGATTCTTGGGGCCCTGATGAACTTTACTTGGAAGCTTCACAGGGGAAGAATTGCTCCAAACATGATTTTTGCTGGCCAACTCCCACAACAATCGCACATCGCAGAGGCTGGGAGGGTATAGAAACAAATCTTTCACAGATAATATATATATATATATATATAATCATATATATATATATGATCATATATATATATATAAAACCCATGATTTTTCATATTTTTCATCATTTTTTCATGGGAAAAAACCGGTTTCAAGATCCGCGGCAGGCGTGGTTGGAGCGATGTATGGGAGACGGCTTGGAGCCTGACAGGACGCTGGAGATGTTCCTGAGTTTCTAACCGAGTTTGGCGGTTGTGCGAACTGGAAGATCATCATTTCTACCCTCTGGGTATTTAACCATAATAAGAAGAGTGCAACCAAGATAAAAGTCACCATGATAATTAATGGCATAATATTGCCATAGAAAATCATAATGAAGTTAACCATAGTTTCACCAATATACTGTTTGCCATAGAAAATCACCATGCAATTAATAGCTAAACCATCTATTTCTATGGGCCATTTTCCATGGCTATGTTAAATAACCAAATGGTAAATGGGAAAATCAGCGTTTTTTCCATATAAATTGGTCACTGTCCGTAGGCCATAGCCATGTTAGCCAGAGTGTGATGGCGATATGGGAAAACCGTCGAACTCAATGGATTGAAATCATGGGGTATCCGATATATCCCAATTTTTTTCGATCGTGAATACTAAAGTGTTTTACTAAGCCATCTCTGTGGCCCCTGCTTGGTGGCTCATCCCACTTAGTGGGTTATAACCCCAGTTGTAAGTGGATTTACCCTACAAAAATCCCATGTAAATCACTGGGGTTATAACCCACGAGCCGTGGGATGAGCCACCAAGTGGGGCATGGCTCCTTCCCCATCCCCGTCACCAGGAGCTGCTTCACCCGCATCGCTACCGCCTGGTTGAGTCAGGGCGATGCACAGCGCTCAGCGCTCTGGTTCAGTCGGATGGTGGATGCAGGCGCCGAAAGGAAAGGAGACCCGTGGTGGATGGGCGAAAGGGGAGACAACATCTGGGGGAGACAACGTAACTATGAAAAATAACCATTTTTAATGGGTAAATCCACTATAAATGGCAATTTTCAATAGCTATGTTAAATTACCAGAGGGTAGATGCGCTGGAATACGTATGTATAATGTATGTATATCCAATTGAGACCCAACATTTTCCCACAGACGTTCATCTGACACAATCCTCAAGATGCTTTGAAGGTTTCCTAAGTCATGGGTGTACCCATATCAACCATGATGAACCATTACTAACCATTGGCAAACCCTCCTGAAGAATGTGTTTGATCACTGCTAGGCCACATGAAAGATGAAGATACCGCGGCTGTGCTGGCCGAGGAACTGAAGGTCAGCAATGTCAAGGGGTCAATAGGTGATTGAACTTAGGCACATTCCTATATTGATATCATTAGAATTATTATCATTACTAAATATTGTAATATAGTGTAGTCATGATTATGACTATCACTAAATTTGCGCAACATTATTGGCACGGTCATCATTCTTGTGTTTATTACTGTATTCTTATCACTATTATCATCATAAATCATCATAAAGTCACAATATGTTTGGACCAGTAAACTATTGCAAGTTTTCGACCAGGAACTGAACCAGCGATGGTTCAACCTAGCTGTGTGTTGCTTGATGGCTACAAATGGCTATAAATATGGGAATATATATATATATATGTAGCTGGTTAATCAAATGGTCATAGCCATAGTTATAGCTGTAGTTATATCTGTGGATACTCTGGATATTGATGGCTTGGTTCACTGTCGATTACTGCCATTCATGGAACAACGCATTGCTGGAAATTTCATCAGCAGGCTGTGTGATTTTCCAGGATGCATCCAAGGAAACTGATGCCGGGAAACCAGAGGCCGGGCCACCAGAAGGAGTCAAGATGACTTGTGAGCATCACCAGTTAAAATGGTTTCAATGATTTTTCATCTTCCGCCCTGTTTGAGATGATTAAAGTCAAGTGACTTTCATATTAAAAAAAGCACCGTTTTCAAGCCAAATCTGGTTGCATTTTCTCTGTCATCCTTCGGTGGATGGTTGCGCAAAGGTCAAGTGGATATTTGATGGATAGCCTCTGGTTTTTTTTGGACATGGTGAAGTGGAAAATAACTACATTTTTTTCACGTAAGTACATAATCTATTTCTATGGGCCATTGAAAACAATAGCAATGTTACATTACCAGAGGGTATCTCTATAAATGGGCCATTGAAAACAATAGCAATGTTACATGACCAGAGGCTATCTGATGGATATCTGATGGATGTTTGGACCATGGACCACTTCCTTCCCTGATTTTTCTCAGGCTGAGAATGCCACCATGGTGGTGCTACGTCTGGCGCAGAGTGGTGCAGTCACAGCAGCTGGGAAACCTGGGACGTAATGAACATTGGATCAAACAATGAAAATCCACATGAACATGGTGATTAATATTGATACTTGCTCATGCTGATTATATATATATAATATAATATAATATAATATAAGACATAATGATGGTGATTAATGATTAAATATTGGTTACACCCTGTTAAACTAACAGTTTGCGAACTGGGTTCAATCACCATCTTAAGAGGTGAATTATAGATGGGCCATGGCTTCCATAGCTATGTTAGTTTACCAGAGGGTAATACTGACTATATATATATAAGAGGTCAATACTGACTATATATATATATATACTGATGGTGATCAATAGTGATCAATAGTGATCAATGGTGATCCATGGTGATTAATGGTGATTAGTGGAATTACCCGTTGGAAACCTAACACGGCAAGGAGAAATCCCTGTAAGTGGAAGTTTGCAGCTGGGAATATCATCGAACTTAACCTTTTCTTTTTTGTTGCAATGTTTGAGTACTGGAGGGTAGCACCAAACTTACATGATACTACCCTCTGGAAATTTAACATCGCCAACGAAAATGGCAATGTTAATTGGGTAAATGATCTCCCAATGGGTAATTTTCCATGGCAGATTGTTAAATGATCCAAGGGTATATACCATTCACAGGGGCCAACACCTGGCCACCGGCGGCCACGTACCAGTGATGCATCAGAGAGGTGGAAGGAAAGCTGACCCCCATGATGTGTTCGCACATAGTTTTTTTCGCCCCTGCGTTTTTTTTTTAAAGTCATTGTCTGTTTCCTTGTGAATTTCCCAAGCTATCCACCATTCTGAATTCTTGAGCAGAAAAAAACAATGCTAGTTGGGCAGCTACCCCTACAAGAGGGGCTTTTAAAGTGGTTCGGAATCTTTTTCAAATGCTTGATCTGAATAGACTCTCCTTGCAAGAGATTTGTCTCGATTCTGTTTGTTCTCTCCATTTTCCTCTTAATTTCTCATGGATTTTGATCCCGCAGAAATCATATTGTTTCGGCTCCGATCCTGAACAGGGTCACCAAACTCAAAAGATCTTTCAATTGCATATATCGCATCCATCATCAGATGGCAACAACAATTGATCTGAAGGGCCCGTAAATCCACGGCTGATCACTCTGGATCGACCTCATATTTGGTAACCCTGCCGATTTTGATGGTTATGTTAATCGCTTATGTTGATTGACACCCAATGGTTGCACCATCAAAATATTGCAGTTTACATGCTATTCTCCCGCGAAAATTCAAAAAAATATCGTAGCCTAAATTTCAGTGCTTTCTGTGGTTACATCCCCAAACAATCGCACTTTCAACGGTTCCATCCCCAGTTTTCATAGTCAAACGGAGGTTTGGTAATATTCCCATAATAGTCATAGTCCGGTTACCCCACGTCCTATAATTGTTCCATTAATATATACCATTATATTGTAATTCCCGTTTATTATCCCATTAATATACCCATTATATTCATTACCCCATAGAATATATATATATATTCCCATTGTAACCAGAGGGTGTATGAATAATCCCATAAGTAGTCCCATTAACAATCCCATTAATCCCATTAATATATCACTCATTATACTATTCAACATGCCCTGTTAATATCCCCCCATGTTTATATATGTTAATATAATCCAATTTTTACACTAGTTATATGATAATTATCCCATTAACTATCCCATAGAATATCTATTCCAATCCCACCAATTATACACTATTCAACATACTAAGTATATACTATACCACTAATCCCATTAATTATATATTAATAATCCCATTAATAATCCCAGTAATAATCCCATTACTACTCCCCCTGTTCCATTCTTTTTCGATCCCCAGGCCTCCACGCAGCTCCTAAACGCCCTGGCGGCTTCTGAAGACGTCGACGGCCGGGCCTTTGAGGCGCTGCTGGCGGCGCTCAGCACGGCGGGCCGCGCCGAGGAAGCATCGGAGTGGTTCCGACGGATGATCGCCTGTGGCATAGAGCCAGGTGCAACGGAAGAATCTGCTGCCTTTATAAATGGAAGAATCTATCTATCTTATCTTATCTTATCTTATTTTATCTTATCTTATCTTATCTATCTTATCTTATCTCATCTTATCGCATCTATCTCATCTCATCTCATCTCATTTCATCTCATCTCATATCATCTCATCTCATCTCATCTCATCTTATCTTATCTTATCTATCTTATCTTATCTCGTCTTATCTTATCTTATCTATCTCATCTCATCTCATCTCATCTCATTTCATCTAATCTAATCTAATCTCATCTCATCTTATCTTATCTTATCTATCTTATCTCATCTCATCTCACCTAATCTCATCTCATCTTATCTGATCTTATCTTATCTATCTCATCTGATCTCATTTCATCTCATCTCATCTCATCTTTTCTTATCGTGTCTATCTTATCTTATCTCGTCTTATCTTATCTATCTCATCTCATCTCATCTCATCTCATCTTATCTCATCTTATCTTATCTCATCTTATCTTGTCTATCTCATCTCATCTCATCTCATCTTATCTGAACTTATCTTTCTTATCTATCTTATCTATCTTATCTTATCCATTTTATCTATTATATCTTGTCTTTCTAATCTCATCTATCTTATCTTATCTATCTTATCTATCATATCTTATCTATCTTATCTCATCTATCTTGTCTTATCTATCTTATCTTATCTCTCTTATCTTATCTTATCTTATCTTATCTTATCTATCTTATCTTATCTTATCTATCTTGTCTTATCTATCTTATCTTATCTTATATATCTTATCTTTTCTATCTTATATATCTTATCTTATCTATCTCATCTAATCTATCTTATCGTGTCTATCTTATCTTATCTATCTTATCCTCTCTATCTTATCTTATCTATCTCCTCTTGTCTTATCTATCTCATCTTATCTATCCCGTTGTATCTATCTTATCTTATCTATCTCATCTTATCTTATCTATCCTGTCTTATCTATCTTATCTGATCTATCTTATCTGATCTATCTTCTCTTATCTATCTTATCTTGTCTTATCTATCTCATCTTATCTTATCTATCTCATCTTATCTTTTCTATCCTGTCTTATCTATCTTATCTGATCTATCTTATCTATCTTATCTATCTTATCTTTTTTTATCTATCTTATCTTATCTTATCTATCTTATCCTATCTATCTTATCTTATCTTACCTTATCTTATCTTATCTTATCTATCTTATCTTATCTATCTAATCTTATCTT
>Ga0126342_10010349_pt1 | contig 16687 bp, 13 predicted proteins | sample Cyp1metagenome_FD_92528 | JGI IMG/M metagenome (GOLD analysis project Ga0126342, IMG submission 92528) | Coral microbial communities from Lord Howe Island, Old Settlement Bay, Australia - Cyphastrea 1 metagenome | ecosystem: Host-associated > Invertebrates > Cnidaria > Coral ... | reverse complement strand
GTTTTTTGGTGCCACCCTTGTGCGCGTACACTGCACCAAATATTGCATCTTGACCTTGATATCCAATAATCCCCAAAAATCACAAAATCCCAGGAGCTCGTGAAATTTAATACAACATATATATATATATATATTATATATATATATATATATTTACATTCCATTTAATTTACAGATGATTTTGCCATAATTTGCCCATTGATCACAACAAAAATCAGGGATTTTTGGCTCATCGCCGACATGACAAGTCGAAACGACGCCCCGAGAAATGGCCGGCCTTGGCGCGCTGGGCTTCAAGCTCGAGGATCTGCGGACGGATGGGGCCCCAGGTCGTGAACGCTAAGTTGGTGCACATAACTATAACTGGTTGGTGGTAATACCATGTAATACCTACCCCTCTGAAAAATGATGGAGTTCGTCAGTTGGGATGATGACATTCCCAATATATGGGAAAATAACAAATGATCCAAACCACCAAACAGTAAATTGATGTAAATTGAGGGTCTACGTCTAGGTACCGGGTATACATGTGGGCGTACATTCGAAGGAGGTTGCCGCAGTCCACGTCAGTGAACCTCTGCTTTCCCTGCATCGGGGCATAGGGGTGATCGAGCGGTGCTCGAGATGCTCAGCACCTGCATTTCGCCAGTCCTGCGGTGAACCTTTTGATTTTGCGTTATCCAAGCGTAACTGGTTGGTGGTGTCAACCTCTCTGAAAAATATGAAAGTCAGTTGGGATTATGACATTCCCAATTTGTGGAAAAATAATCCAAATGTTCCAAACCACCAACCAGGTAAGATTGGCTCAGAATTCCTCAAAACATCTCAAAACCCATTTTCAGCAGCCGACGTGGCTCCAGCGATCATCGACAGAGGTGGACACAAATAGGGTCACATGCACAAGGGATGCGAAAGCAAGACGTGCTGGGAGCTCGCACTCACTGCCAGGTCCTGGTGGCAAATCAACAAATAGAAGCACACTTCTGAACCTATCTACACCCCAACATACGAGTGCACAGTAGTTGACTTGCAATGAACATATGCTCCAAATTCGACATGACTCCTTTTACCCAGGTCAATATAGTAGATTTATGGTGGACTCCATTTGAAATCCGTCGGCACCGAAATTCATCATGGCATGTCATGGTCGTCCACCTGTCTACCCCTTCTGTTCACATTGACATGCTGGAATTCATGGATCTTCATCCCCTCATTTCTTTTACAGTAGAAGGTTTTCCGAAATATGTCGGATCATCAGTCATCACCACGTCATCATAGGTTTCAATACTAAGTCATGGTCAATTCATGACGACAAAAACGGCAAGCTCCGCCACGGCATGCCGCGGCGGAGCACGCGGGCGGCGCCTTGACTTCGTACCAAAGACCATCCACGTACGCTTGCGAGTGGGCTTCCACCTAGGCACCATGCTGTGCAAAGTTTGAAGCGACAAACATTCACTGGTTGGTGGTTTCAAGTTGGGATGATGGTTGGAACAAAAAGGGGGTTAAAATAAGGGGTTTGAAAGGGGGTTTGAAGCAAAGATGGAAAGATTCCATGTCTGAAGGTGAAATCTTAGCAACATAACCAACAAAGGGGAGGAGAGCCGACAAATAAAATTGCTCCGTTGGAAACAATCGCTGGGCTTCTTGGAACGGTTCCCATATTTGGAAGAGAGACATCTACCAATGATGGTCAGCCCGCAGCACTTGCTGAAGCGGAAACTGGTTGTATCGTTGGTGGTTGAGCCACCAATCGCAAAACATCTCGAGAGTATATTCAGCCAGATGGTTGGTCAAAAATATCTCATTATACAGGGGTTGGTAAATGTCCCAATGTTTCACATCACCCAAATATTGGGGATATAATCTCCAACAAATACGTTTTCAAGTGATGTGATTCACAAAAATCCCAAGCCAGACATTTACCAAACCTGTCATATCCCATGAATCCCTTCACCATAAATCATATCAAACAGCCCCAATCTCAAGCATGGTCAAACGCAGGGGATGGGATAGTATGATCTCACCATGGAAATCCCCATGAACAATCCAGTCGGACATCCCCATTGAATCATATTGAATCACCATAAAATCACCATGAAACAAATCCCATGAAAACACAATCAAACCCATTACCCTCTGGTAAACTAACATAACTATGGAAAATCACAATGTTTAATAGGTAAATCAACTATAAATGGCAATTTTCCATAGCTTTTTGTATGTTTACCAGAGGGTAAAACATCATATATCCTAATTAATCCCATGAAATCCCATTAAATCCCGTTAATATCCCATTAAATCCCATTAAATCACCATTAAATCACCATTGAATCTCAACCACCCCACCATTTCTTATGGTACCATCTACCGCCCCATCAGCCGTTGCCCATTTCCAGCCCTACCTTGGTCCCGGAGTGGTGCGCATCCTGGTGGTTGATCCAGTGACCGCCTATGATAATCCTATGACCACTATATATATATTATATATATTGATATAGATTATATTTATATATTGTTCTCTATATATAATTAAATGTATATTTATGATATATATAATTATATTGCTTAGACTATTGCTTAGACTATTGCTTAGACTATTGCTTAGACTATTTGATACTTACTAACTACTCCTCTATATCATGTTATGTCCTCATTCCCTGAACAAAAATGGGGGCCCATCGCACCAGCTGGCGGAAAACCTTGCAACCTAGCTGGGGAAATCCCATGAAATCCCTGAACTACCCATGGAGGTTGATAATGTTTTATATCATGGCCACATCAACTATACATGGTGAATGAAAAACCTTTGATGTACATGGTAAATGTAGTGAATCAACTGAATCAACTATAAATAACTCCCCTCTGGGAACTATACAATGGTGGATTTTCCAGCATGATTCCCAGAGGGTATATGCATTACAAACATATCTGATTGATTTAGTGTGATGACTTGTGATTCACCTATTTTTTGCCTTGGGACGGTATCAAGTTGACCTGAGGCTGACTCCAGACCCATCGTCCTTCAGTGTTTGAAGCGAAAGGCCAGACGTTTCGGCCATTGCGACTTGCTCATGACGTGGCAGTTGCCCAGGGATTCTGTATGATTCTGTGCGTGCCTGGAACATGCTGAAAGTCACATCTAATGGTATGGAGGTTTCTTGAAATATCTTGAAATGGATCCCCAGTCGTCACAAGTTGGTTGTTTCAATTCCTAAGTCGTGGTCATTCATGACGACTGGCTGATGGCTGGGGGTATCTCCATAGGACACCTCCATGTCCACCCTAAACAGAGGACTGGTGGAAAGCATCCCAAGGATTCTTCAACCAATAACTCTAGTTGTGAAGACTAGGGAGGTTTCCCCCCAGGGACCAGTAGAAAGGACACTGAAACAGGGACTGGATATGAAGATGCTCAGCAAGATGATGGGATGAATGGGAAACTTCCTCACGAAACCCAGTATCCTAAGATGAAGCTGTGGAAATTCTGGAAACCTACTTGGTGGCTCATCCCACTTAGTAAGTGGGTTATAACCCAGTTATAAGTGGATTAACCCTACTTATCCCATTTATAACTGGGGTTATAACCCACTTACTAAGTGGGATGAGCCACCAAGTATTGTATTTGAAACCACCCAATTGGTACCCCCAAATCCAGTGGTTTATCGTTTCGTCGTTCATTGTTCCCGTTGTCAAATGTTGGATTAAATGTTAGTTTTTAGCAATGTCATTAGTTCATCCCACTTAGTAAGTGGGTTATAACCCAGTTATAAGTGGATTAACCCTACAAAAAATCCCATTTATAACTATTAGCAATGTCATTAGTTCCCGCCGATGTTTCTATTGATGGTTTGAAAAACCCACGCATCAACACGGCAATTCATTGGAGATCCTGGATCTTATCGCCTGACACCCATAGTACAGTACATCCGTTTAGACTGGGAAAAAAACACAAAATGATGATGACGATGATGATGACGATGATGATGATGATGATAGAAACCACTAGATAAATGATGACTGATGGCTAGCATACCCTCTGGTAGACTAACGTGTTGCTATCGGAAATCACTGAACTGTTCATAGGTACATCAACGATCCATGGGCCATTTTCAATAGCAAACTGTCCAACACCACTATTGATCCTAGATTCTGACCCAGAAACATCAAAGGCTGCTGAAAATGATGAGGTGAAAAACTGTCCGTCTCTGAGTGGTTGCAACTACCGGAATTGGATGGAAATTGCATTTGAATCCATAACGATTCATTTTTCTGTTGGAATTACAATCTTAGTACTGTGGCAAATACCTACTAGTTGGGGATGGTTGCAATACCAGCCATGTATGGTGATCTGGGACATGATTTATTATTGGGTTTCCCACATTACTGTACCTGTCACCAAAATGACTTAAGATTGGTTCATAGTTGAGTTTATTGACCCATTAACTATAGTTATAGGTGATCTATTTTTATTATTAGGGGGTATTTTGTATTAGGGTGCCCCTAATATTCCAATGAAAAACCCTAATAATAATAAAAACTCGATGTCAAATTTGATTAAATCCCTGTTTAAAATCTATATAAAATATTGCCAAAAACTGGATTTCAAATCTTTCCCCTAATATTCTAACGAAAACCTTAATAACAATAAATCAATTTTGATTAAATTCCTTATCAAAATCTATACAGAATATTGCCAAAAACTGGATGTCGAAGCTTTCCCCTAATGAAAACCTGAATAATAAAAATAACAAATACAACTTGTGAGATGGGTCCCTAATAAAAAACCTTGGCAATCTATTTTTATCAATAAGGGTTGAACCCATTGTTTCACCATTTTTATTTGGGTGAGTTTTCGCAATAAGAAGGGATTATTCCCCATAAACATCCATAAACCATAGTTAACCAAGTTATTTGCGTCAACTTAGTTATCATGAATCAGCTATAAATCCATATAAATCCCAATCTCATTTTTCTTAGTTAAACCATCAATTCAACATTGGTAACTTTTTCCCGGTCTCTGGCTCAGAGCGCGCCCAGTGGAGCGCACTAAGTTGGAGCTTTATCACCTCGTAAAGGAGCATGTACCTAGAGGAGGAGCGGCGATGTGGTGTAAAAATCAAGGGAGCTTGGCGAAGAAACGACTTAAGTATCATATGTGTATCTATGAATCACACACATATTGTGATACACAATTCATAGTTTGTGCTCTATAATAATAGCTATCATATATTTAATCGACAAAGGAGCGCACAAACTATATCTATCTAAGATATCTATAGTTTAATGATTGGAGGATCCACGATCATACCACGAGTCGATTTGGTGTTTTGGAGGGGTGTGTGTTCACCTGATTAAAAACTCCTAGGACCATGGATAACCACAGTGAATATCCTCCCTCCTGGTGATATATTTTGGGCAGAAAAATCATCAGCAGAACAGGGATGTTTTCAACAGTTACAAAGAATCACAGCACCAATTGTTCAAAGTAGAGATGCATCTTACCATTGTCCTGGAATCGTTGCAGGTGAACATGTTTTTTCTCTGATCCAGGAAACAAACGCAAAACAAGCCGATCTCTATATGTCGACATTGAAATGGCATTTGGACTCTAGTTTTAGATACCCTCTGGTAAACATTCAGATAGCTATTGAACATGGCCCAGTTGAAATAGTTGGTTTTCCCATTAAAACTGGTGATTTTCCATATGTTTGGTACATCCCATCATGTCTATCCCTGGTAAATACTCATTAAAACCTCATTAAATTAACCATAATAGATTTTTGTATGTTTGCCAGGCCGGGTACACCGGATACACCTAGGTTCATACCAGGGCAGCGAACTCGCCGGTCGCTTGGACCTCGATGAGCCAGCTGCCCGCGGGGCACAATCCATGACTTGGAGCCAAATGCAACACACGCCTAGGCCGTGACTCGAACTCGAGAGATTTGGGTCACGGCAGTTCCCCATGTTCCCCTAGGGTAAACATAGAAAAACATGTGGAAAAGCCACGAAAACTATGTATGAAAATATTGAAAATGATCTACAGTACATTCATGGTGGATTTCCACATCTTTTTGTACGTTTAGAGGATGCTAAAATTTCACTATCCCATCCCATACCCCAAATTTTCAGAATGGGAATGCAAATATATGCAACAGAAGTCCCAGCAGGCCCAGGTGTATTCCATTGACTACCCAGCAGTGAACCAACCAGGTGTCCGGAAAAAAGGACCATCATCTGCTGGATTCACCTCCAACAATCTGCTCCCGATCCTTCCCACTCAGGATGCTGTCCAAACATAGGGCTGTTCTCATCATTTTCCCTATGAAAATTGCAATATATTGGGACAAACCCCACACACACACAACCAACAAAAAAACATCATCAACCAGTGACAGCCATCTAAGCATGTCAGAACAATCTATCCCAAGTCCACTAAAAAGACCGTCTTCTGAAGGGGTTGATCCTGCAAGGAAACTGATACCCACCCAGTCAGCCAGCCAGGTGACAGCGTTGCTCCTTGCCAAAAGGCCAGCACACCTTCTAGGCCTTGGCTGGGAGGAATAAATGGAGGAAACTCCTGCAATGGGGGGTACCCCAAAATGGAAGGTCTATAATGGAAAATCCTATCGAAATGCGTTATTTAGGGGTAACCCATTAATGGCGACTAAATTGCTATTTGATAGGTATTAAGGCGGATATACAGCCAACATCTATGATTTGGGTGCGTCCAAAAATGGGTACGGAATTGGAGATTTCAATAGGGAAAATAAGGGGAAATTTGAGGATTTCCACAGGATCATTCCTGCTGAGATCATGGATGCAACACCAGAAAGACTGATTGCTTCAACCCCAAACACAAAGCAGTCAGGAACAAAGAAACACACTTATTCTTGGCGCCTCTAATCCGCTGACAAAATCAAAGTTCAAGTGAGATATAATGAGATTATCGCACACCAGCCATAATTGAGGAATGCTGGCCCCACAGAGGTTTGATAGACCCAACAACGTGTCACGGAACTCCACAGTGGCCGTGCTCAATGCACACATCGCCTACGAAACCCATTATTCAGGAGCTCCTTATAGCATGATATGAATTTCCAGGGGTACACCTATGGGCTCACTGGACACGTATCCGTTTTTTGTGGTTCAATTCCCCTGCATGGAACCTGTTGGCTGTTGGAACATGGTGTGGGGCGGTAAGTGTCAATCCAAACTGGTGTCTGATCAGGGCTGATCACTTGAATGTGCAGGACCCAAGAATCGTAAGTGGTGGCCATAACCCGTTCATCTAATCGGGGATACCAACCATTAATCTCCAGTAACCAGTACAGTCCAGTACATTACTTGAATATTTCATAGATCTATGGATATTATACCCTCTGGTAATTTAACATAGCTATTGAAAATGGCCATTTATAGTGGATTTACCCATTGAAAATGGTGATTTTCCATAGTTTTTTGTATGTTTACCAGAGGGTAATGAATTTACCCAAAAATCGATGGTTTGGATGGACTTCGAGGCACAGGGTACTCAGAAGCACTGGAGTCACTGGAAGTTGGCCAAGGGTCGCCAAATACTTTGGGCAGTGCTCAGGATTCCTGCACGTTCCCAACGGGCATGTGACAAACATGGGCACATGCATCATAAATTCATAGATATATGCATTTCGTGTATGTACTGTATACGCATACTAATACAATACACACACTTATTTATAAATATATGCATGCATCAATGTCTTTTTATATATACGCCGAAGCATGTGTCCATGTACCAATAGTTGGGTGTAGACCAATTGTAACCACGATATCAAAGATGGTGCAGGATTGCGTCCATCAACTGTGGCTGTCTATTGTTGAAATCACTGGACAAACAATGCCAGTTAAACCCGCAAATTGGTTAATCATCAATTTCACAAACAAAACTTCTCAATTTGCGGATATCCACCATTTTCAGAACAAACCCAACAAATCTCGTATTGATTCAATCCACCATCATCCATGCTTCAACCGGCCGCACACGACTATTTTCTGCTGGGTTACAGTAACAGTATGGTTTCCATTTTTGGAAACATCCCATGTATATAATATACATGCATACATATTTCCGAGTCTTTCCTTCTCAGACGCATGATATATTCTTTAAAAAAATGTAATAAATAAATGCATACATATATAAATGCATATATATCTATATATCTATACTATGTATATATATATATCATAATATATATATATATATATACGTATATATATATCCACAATTATATTCACATGTCTGTTTCGTTGAATTCACCATCCCACATCTCTCTCTTGCACCCCAGCCTGGAGGCGGCTGCGAGACCGAGCCAATGATTCCTGAAAAGCTTTTGGGTTGGGGGATTTCATGGGGACTTACTAGTGATGTAATGGGATTTTTATAGTGGTTTAATAGTGATTAAATGGTGGTTTAATGGTGATTTAATTTTAATTGGATTTTTTATAGTGGTTTAATAGTGATTAAATGGTGGTTTAATGGTGATTTAATGGGATTTTTTTAATGCTCATTTGATAATTAACCAACATGAAACATCCCATTAACCAACAACATGAGCTTAACAAACATTAAATAACCAACATTAACCAACATTACACGATGGATTTGCACTTAATCAACCAACACCAAAACATGTTATCACCAAGGGCTATTCTCAGCATGCAAGACGATGTTCGACCAATGTTTGACCATCCAAAAGTGGGAGTCGTTTTGCAAAACCACCCCCTGGATGTTCATCAAAAACGAGGATTGACGATCATTTAAGGATTAAACAACAAGGATGGAACATGTACAGGGGCCATATAGCTTTTGCTCAAATCAGTATATTCCCCCCAAGTATGACAAACATACGCGTAATGTTACAATGTTTATTATGTATCGAAGAAATGGATACGAGTACTTCCCTGAAATATCAGGGGCTTTACGAGTACCCATGATTACCTCTATGTGACTGAAACCATGGCACTCAAAAAAAAGTATATCGTCATGTGTCAAAACCCTGGTAATCCAGGTACCCTAAAATAACTAATTAATGGATGGTTCTTCCCCCCATCTGGTAATTTCATAGGTAACTTGACCCATCCCCATATTCCCTGGTAAAATTGTTTTTTTTGTTGACAATTTCATGACAATTTCATGACATTTCATGACATTTTCAGCTGCGGTCGAATTTCTGGCGACCGCCTCAGCACCCTGTGGAACCTCTGGGAACCTCCGGGAAGTGGTGGTGTTGGCATATGATTCTCCTGTTGAACATGACTATAGATGGAATCTAGCAGGAAAGGAATTGAACAACAAATATCAAACATGTTTGAACCAACTTCACAAGTACAACAAGACCCTCTGAATTCTGAAAGCTGGATGTTCTTAGTTTCCGGTTTCTGCAGAGCTATGTACCTAGTATGTATTTCCATTTGTTGTGCATAGAGCACACAAGGTTGCAAATTACTTCGTATTGGACCACTGGTTCATATGGCTTCCACCTTGGAAGAGTAAACACCTCCCAGGCACCTCCAAGGCGACTGATGTAGATCTTCAAATTCTCTCGATGTGGGATGTGTGTTTTTTTCCTGAAAGGATTTGAGTTACGGCTATAGAGTTACTACCCTCCGGCTATCAAACAGGGATTGCTGGAAAATCCTGGATGAAATTCCCAGCTCTAAACCTCCATTTCACTGGGGGAATTTCCCAGCTAGCCACATTTGATGAACCGGAAGCCCTATGGGAACCTCTCACCTGGTCACTTCTTCAATCACCTGGATGATGAAATCGGGGCCACTCAGCGATACTCTGTGCTTTCGGGGGCTCAAAACCATCATTCTTTGCTGAGTTTGTTGTGTCAAATTTGTTTGTACACCCAAAAATAAAGGCAATCATTGTCCCATCCAAATTTGCAATTTTGGGCTATCCCTCCTTTGAGACAAACCCACCGTTGTAGATGAGCTGACTTCTCAGCCCCCTGACTGGTCTTGACCACATCCAGGGGATTAGTGACCTCAATGACAACAGTTGTTGCTGGAAAAAAAAACGCGTTGTCAGAAAGAGTAGCTTAAAGACCACTATCCAACAGGGCTGGTGGGTTCAACCCTCTTAAACAATTATATACTCAGTTGGCATCAACCTTCCAAATATGACATGAAAAAAGGTTTGAAACCACAAGCCAGCAGCTATTGCCTCTTTTGAGGGAATATAATATAGCCCCCAAAACTGTTCCGTGGCTTGCACAAAGAGGTAAACGACCATACTGGTATTCCACCCTATTTCTTATTTCTATTGCGTTTCAACCTACAAATGATGGTCTAACCTGCTGCGCATCAACTATTTTAAAGCATACCCATTATACCCCACCTAGTGCAATCAAAGAGGAGTGTACCCTAAGCCCATGATACCCAACATCACTGAATGACTTAGCAACACATGGTATGACGTGCAACTTGACTCGTGAAATCCAACAGTTTGAAACCTCATGGGATGCAGCGATGACAAGAAAAAAATCTGCACTGGTGAAGCAAAGTTGCCATAAGGCGCATAAATTGCCCCAAATAAATGACCAGCATCTCAACAGCGTCAAGAGTCTAATGGGAATTCAAATAAAAACATGGTTGGTTCAGACAAGTTCCCAGCTCATTTGATAATCCCCAGAATAGAACAACAACTAGTCTAAGAAACTCGAAAAGTCATCAACCAACTATCATATCTTAATTCTCAATTACATCATCACAATGTTGCGGATGTTAAAACCCCTCACAGTAGATGATTATACGCCCTTTCAATAACTCATCAATCATGCTAAGTTATTGACAAACTATCCCAGTATATCCACTATTGTCTGCCCATTTGTTCTGCATCAAACGGCCATGAACAAACATAGTTTAGCAATACTATTCCCATATCATTGATGTTTTTATATAAACAATTCAAAACTCTTATAAATGATGGTTGATTATTCATTCAATAGCTGATCAACCAATCTGAATGTATTAATTGTATTCAATTGTAATTAAATAGCTATACTGGCTATACTATACTATAATCATCGATCATCAATGCTATGCCACTACTGTCATGTGCTTGGGAAAACCCAATGGTAGCCCCAACTGGCTCCCCATTGTTCATAGGGAAGATGGATACCCCTAGGCCCTAGCCCCACAGGGTGAGATAGGGTGACTATAATCCCCCAAACTCATCATCAATCAACACGGCTAGATCGCAGCCACTGCTCATTTGAGCCATAAACAATACCCCTTTATCCCTTCTCATTATATACTCGTTGGGTCTCGTTGGTAGGTTTCCCCTGGGTGATCAGAATCCTCATCAAATTCGCTACAATGTGGGGCCCCCCAGTGATGTGAACGTTGGTTTAGATTCGCCCCAGTAACTAGTTCGTTATTTGCTTACCATAAACCATAGTGAAATTGGAGTTTTTTGCACCAACTTAGCTATCGAACGGGGGCCCCACATTGTAGTATAAGTCCCAGCAACCAATCAACCAGGCAACCAATCGTCATGGCGAACCTTTCAGCTCCAAGAGGCCAGGGCGGTCAAGGTACCAGTGCCGAAGCCCAGAAGGAGGTTCTCATGCACCTGGTCCGAATCCGAATCGACTCCCAATGGAAAACATGGGAAAACATGGGAAGACCATAGAAAAACATTGGAAAACCATAGAAAAACGTAGGAACAGCATAGGAAAACAAACAGTAAGACCAACATAGGAATTCAAAGATCATATTACCAAGAGTGATAATGATAATGATAGATGCTAACCATAATCTATAGAGAATGATAAGAAGTCTGACAACATTACAGCAATATGCACTTTGAATAACTACTGTATATAAACATGATGTTGCAAACATAGGCACTATATACGCAACGAATCAGAATGACAACAATAAACTGATGAGATCAAACAAACACAAACACAAGTGTTGGTAAAAAAAATAAACATAAACATAAATATATAAACATGTTATGTTTGCTGATTGTAAGATGCGTGCAAGTAGACTCAGATTATTTGATGAAGAAATTACTACTGTTTGACCATTGCAAAAGAAAAAAAACCTTTAACTCAATTGCTTCTATGGATTTTCTAGCAGGCCTGGTGGAAATATTCAGAATGTGAATAATGTGGTACGTAATCCCAATGCCATAACTAATCCCAAAAACCAACCATGACCGGGGCTCATTTTACATCCAGTTCTATATGTTCTATGAAAAATACCGCTATACTATACCCAATTTCACAAACCTCTTGGGAGGGTGAAAATTCCGCCATCCCTGACGATCCCAACTGGAAGGTTAGATGTTCCACGCATGGAGAACAGCCACTGCCTGAGTTCACGGCATGTGTCGACTGGGCTGGGAATGGCTGGGAACTGGGTCCGGCCTCAGTAAGTGGATGGTTTCCAACCGCTAAACCGCCTTTTTACATGAGATGATGTGGATTTTTACTTGGAAGCAAGATATGTTTGGATTGATTTGGGAGGATAGAGCATGAAAACTCACCGTCTTTCGGCATTGCGGGACCTCTCGTGGCTTATTATTGGGTATACCCTCCGCCGGGATCATGTAAAATAATCCCCAGTCATGGGATCCGGTAATGGGATGGCTTAATGGCCTTGGGTTTAACACATGATGTAACCATAACTGTATTAACACATTTATGGGATCACCTACATTATGTAACCACCTTGTACTAACCATTAATCCCTGTCATGCCTTAGGTAATGGGATTTAAGATGTATATAACTTCTTGCCTGTCGCCATTGAACTGAACCCTTCGGCCCTTGCCTCCTGGACTCCATCAAGCGAAAGAGTTAAGCGATAAGCGTTTCTTCCAATTCCATTGAAACTCATTTGGTCCAGATACGAACATGGCCAGACAGTCCAATGCCATAAGTCCCTATACAAAAATGTTAATAAGATATGCATATGTCCAAATGCGTGCGTACAAATCACTTTCAATCATATACTGAATGTAACAAATTCACAAGGACATTACTTCAACTATCACTTCCATATTAATAATGTTCCTTCATAGAATGAGTCTTGTGCACCCTGCTCATGTAACGTGCCCAGCTACCTTCCAGATTCAAAGATGAACCAGCCGCACGCACTGTAGGAACAGTCGTGCATGAGGGTTTGAGGCCTGGAGAGTGGTAGTGGACTGCTGCATTCCGGACCGTTTTGGAACGGAAGTCAATTTGATTATACATGTTTAAGACCCTACACACCAGGTACTGATCATTTATGAAGTTTCTACTCTTTCAAGAACCTTGGGGTAGTGCAAATGACGAAGGTCACCGGCAACATCTTTGGAACCTGCAGTCTCTGCTTTGAAAATGGTGTTGTGATGTGGCATAGGTTTGCATGCAACCTGCCTCTGTGAAAAAAATATTGGCTCAATTTTGGATAAGCTCTTGGGAGTGCAATTGGGGGTAATGTCCATGGGTATAGCCATGGCAACAAGCCCAAAAGTAGGGATACAAAAAACGTATTTATAGCTGCTTATATAGATATATATATATATACCAAATGGTTAAGTGGCAATGCACGACAGATTTAAGCGGCATCGACCCACTCTGGAGCCATAGCAACATCCGGAGAGGTTCAGTATGTGTTCTTAGCTCGAGCTTTAATGGAAGCAAAGCAGCATACAGGCTGCAAACATTGCACTTTATTCGGGAAAATAATGATTTACGAGCGGAATATCTTTAGACAAATCTAGTGCTTTTTTGCAACTGATCACTCTTCGCTACATCAAAAGGTACCTTCAACCCAGCCCTGGCGTCAGCTGCCAAGCGGCACAAAGCCACGCATCAACTGTCCAGGATTCATCATCAAGTCCTGCCAAAAGAGTAGAGCTACATAGACCTTAGATTTTCATAGACCTGCCTTAGATATTATAATATGATATTATTGGGATTTATTGGGTCTTCTTTGGTGGCACAAGAATGGTGAAGTGCAACATTGGCCGTAGATTTTCTAGACGTAAGGAGGAAACCAGCATTGGGCTCAGGTGAGCGGATCTATAGCAGGAAGACACCCCCAAATATGGGAAAACAAACAATTTCTCGTTCCTTATATAAGGGACAGCAGAGATAGGACAAGCTTATAGGAAGGCATCGCGATGTTACAGAAACAACACATCCTTGATACGCCAAAACTTGATCTTGGAATTTGGTGTCTCCAAAGCCAGATGAGAACTTACCAATAGAACGCACATCACTGACCACCCGTGGGGTGTTCGTTGGCGCTCTCGGTTTAGGTTCATTAAGGAAATGGGAATGAGAATGCACAGTGCCACTTATACTTTCACCATCCAAAAAGAACAATGTAATTAGGATCGGTGGATCATCATTTTGCCTGTAGAGAGGTCGTTTTTGGGGTTTCCGCCGTTAAGGGAGACAAACCCACATAACCAGTTAACATTTTGTTGGTGAACTCCCCGAATCACAGCCACCACTGCGACCACTGCGCGATCCTTGAAAGCATGCCACGTATTGCGATACCTACATTTCCAAGGAGCCAGGGTAAGTTCAGTCTTAGAGTTCGACCGGAAACGTGTATTGCGCAACAAAACTGGTGGTTAAAACATGATTAAACGGAAAACCTTGAACAACTCTGCTTTACGTTTCTTGCTTTGCTTGTTGGGAAACTCACTGACTAAAAAAGTAGGCCGTTGGAAGCAACCTTTACATCCACTAAACCCTTGGAATGGGCACATGCCAACCCCAAAACGTTCACTCGAGATGGAGTATTGCCGTGGAAGCTTTGCATCCATGGAATTGATCCCTACCTGCTTTTGCAGTGCACAATATGATAGGTTGGGTGACTACAGTTGCAGTGGAGCCCATGATTCAATCAATGTCAAGCCTGCTGCACTATGAAGCTATACTGCAAGAGGCTTGGTGTTTTTTCATTTCTGTTGGGACAGTTTGCTGCTAGCATCTGCTAGCATCTTCGGCAAGGACTTTATCTGGTAAAACCGATTGATCAACGAAACCCAAAAAAATCCCCTCTGGTAAACGTTTACAAAAAACTATGGAATATCACCACTTTTAGTAGGTAAATCAACTATAAATGGGCCATTTTCAACTAACATAACTATGGAAAATCACCATGCGAAAAGTAGCTGGGTAAATCATCGATTTCGACTGGGCCATTTTTTTCAATAGGCATCCCCAGGCATCCAGACGCTCCCAGCTGTAAACGAAGCTTGGATACCTGGCACACCGATGGCGGCAGAAAAAACGCTACGACACATGGATCCAAAAATGATTGGCGGCTGTCTAGGCTATTGGCATCTTCTTTGAAAAGAGCACACACTTCTTTTGGGTTTCCATGTCGTAGACTACTTCAAGCCGGCAGTAAATCACATGGAAGTGAAAACCACATGGAAGCAAACCTCTATAATAACAAGGGAAGCATCAAAACAACCGCTATAACAAATGGTGAAATCCTTCGCAAACATTCTATCACCTAGATCTGCACACTGCATGTCTGTGGTAAGTGAATAGAATAGAATAGAATAGAATAGAATAGAATAGAATAGAATGCAGTGGTCCATTCACAATCACCAGCAATAATATGTATGTTTTATTATGCTTTATCACAAAAAGAAAAGGGCACATTTTCCCATTGCGCCTCCATAGGAAGTCGAATAGCAGCACCAGCCACCTCGATTTTCTCAGCGGCAAGGAGGGATTTCACCAAACAAAAAATGGCTGGTTTAACAGGATTTAAGCAACACATGTGGTGATAGAATGGGACATGATGGGAATAACATGGGATAGTATCCAGGCAAGTCATTTAGCCGATTTTTGTCATGGAGCTGTAATTGGCATATAATGGACAAATCAATGGGATATACAAAGAAACTCAACCTCCCCCCTCCCCTATTTCGGTGACTTACACAAGAATGATTATATAGGCGCATTAAGCACCCACGATTGATAAGGGCGAAATCTAAAAAGTCACCTGGCGGGCCGAATTTGCATGACGTCAAGGGAGACACTCCATGAGTGTTCTTGTAGTAAAGCATGTCCCATGTTATGTCCATCCGTTCAGGTCTGGTCCATCCTCTTAGCTCAAATTGAGCCTCATGTCGGTGGTTTTACCTCATTTATACACAAGATATCCTCCCCCCTCTTTCTGTGAGGTTGTTGTTACTGGAACCTTCACGAACGAAACGGGCGGAAGTCCATGTTGCTCTCTTCGGAATAACATCTTCTCTATTGGCGAGACTGCATTTTAGTCGAGCTTGCTCATGTCCCGTTTTCACGGACAAAATCCTCATTGTTCTGTCAACTCTTGCTAGGGACATGCACAATGTCTTGATGATGTTGCATTTTTTCCTGACTAAATCCCGGTCTTCTTGATATCAATCCCATATTTTGGTTAGCTAAAGCCAAGTTTTTGCTGAGCAAATTATGTCAAATCCAAGCGAGCCAAATGCACCCGAATCGCAAAGTCGAGCTGCTTTGTTACATCGTGTGAAAGTACTAAATCGAGGTGCATATATCTAAAATCCGCCCACACCGCTTTGGCGGTGAAGGCGTGCTTATTGGGGGGCAACAGCAACACTAAATGCTCAATGACATTTGTTAATATAGCAGTCGCTATATCAGCTTTAGCTGGGGGGGG
>Ga0126342_10010348_pt1 | contig 16687 bp, 18 predicted proteins | sample Cyp1metagenome_FD_92528 | JGI IMG/M metagenome (GOLD analysis project Ga0126342, IMG submission 92528) | Coral microbial communities from Lord Howe Island, Old Settlement Bay, Australia - Cyphastrea 1 metagenome | ecosystem: Host-associated > Invertebrates > Cnidaria > Coral ... | reverse complement strand
GTCCTCGCAAGTGTGGACCAAAGGCACTGGCATTTTGGGTCCATTCGACAACTAGTATCAATCGGGTAACATCTATTAAGTCCTACCGATAATCAATGAATAATGAATATATATATATATATTATATATATATATAGATATGTTAAATTAATTTAAATTATAGATATATACTACTGTAATGATGGAATCGGCAGACTGGTATGCTGGAAAACTTGACTGAGGATCATGATGCAAACAGCCTGCTTTGCTCCACAAGCCGTATCACTCCTTGTTGCTATCCATCCAGGCAGGTACTTTGAAAAACTTCACTGCATGGCTGATTGATGTGTAGAAGTGGAAGTCTCTGAGCTCATCCTCAAATTCTGTCAGGAACACTCGGCCGACGGAAGGTATGGGCTGCTGTTGGCGTGTTCCAGCTCTGTGAAACCAATGGACACAAGACTCTGCAGCTGGGGATCCATAGAAATTTTGACATCACCGTTCTTGTCCATCAAGGGGAACAACTTGCCTGGGAAAGATCGCTAAAGATCACCCAGACTTGTTTGGTGTGGCTGTCGATCAGCTTCAAATTCGGGAGTCAACTGCTGACATGATCCCAGGCTTTCCACTCACCGGGCTCACCGGTTTCAGAGGCTCGCCTAGCAATTACAATTGCCTGCACCATCACCACCCCCGTTCCCCCGTTCCAACCCCCATCCCCACCAGCCCTTCACCAAGATACGAAGGTCTTCCTCTGTCAAATCAGGTACCGGAGGCGGTGGCCCTTGATGCCCTTCAGCCATTCCAGGCTCACCTGCAGCCTCTGCGGCCTGCAAGGCTCTACATCGCAGGGTCATGGTAAGTCCCACTGTGCTGGGCCATGGAACCTGAGGTCAGTGGATTTCAATGACATTGATATAACATGTTCCTTAAGCATTTCTCAGCCGGAAACAGGCAACCCCGGGGGCCTCATCGGCCAGCGTGCTGCCCCAAAGCAACCTGATTCTCACCAAGATTCAGTCCACAGTCCACTTGCTTCAGCCCCACAAAATAAACACCGGCATCCACAAAGCCGCTGCTCAAGCGTTCTCCACAGAAACCAACTTTCAGCCAGGGCACAGCGCTACAAAAAGTTTCATGAGGCTTTTGCTCATCTTCAAAATTTCAGGATCTTTGCAACTTGATTCACTTGATCCTTTTGGTTCCTTTGTGTTTGTGTAATGACCCGTGGTTGCTGAACTATGAACGGCTGGTCTCTTGATTGGTTGGTCACTGTTCGGTGCGGGTGTTTGGATCATGTTCTTGTGGAGCCTTGGCGACTCTGACAGTTCTTGACATATCGTCTTCTGCTGAAGCTGAAGACAGCGGCATTTGCTCCCGGGGTGATCTTCTTGAGTCGATTCACACACGGATAAACTCCAGTTTGCACTATCAGTACCCCAGAAACTATCAGTACCCCAGAAAGATGATTTTCTTTCCAATCCAGAAGCGGGTCATGTTTTTCTATACCTAAAACGATTCGAAAAAAGATATTCCACTGATGCATCTGATGCTGTGCTTGCAACTTTGGATCAAGCAATTCAGCAGAAGTTCAGAATCCTTTCAACTGTATTGAATATTGGCTTCAACAAGCATAGCATTGCTCCGATGCAGGTTCACTTCAAATTGTTCAGGAATCTGTACACAGTTGGAGAAATCGGTGTTCCAGCTGTCACTCTGGAGAACCAGGCGTGAGACTTACAAATGGCCGCAACACCTTCAGGCACATACTCTTCCTCGGCAAGACGCATGTGACTGGCGGGAGAGCGCAAGTGCGACGTAGTAAGATGTTTTTTGGGTGTGCCTTGCCATGTATGGAATATGTCAGGTTCCAGAAACGCAGGATGCTGCATGTCATGTGATGTTGTCTCCCCAAGACGCCCAAAAAAGTGAAAAGGCACTGGTTGAAACAAGCAGCCCATTCCGATGAGCCGCTCTTGATCTGACGCGTCACAGATTCCTCAGAACATTATCTTGGATCACAAGCCTTTCTGCTGGGTGATGTTGCAAGTTGCCGTTGAAAATCTTGCACTGCAGCATATATTATACACACATTCACCATGTCCTTATACAGGGGTGCTCCCAACACCCAAGACACAAGGGGAAAATTCATTGGACAGCGAAAGGTTTTTTAGCATCAACTGTCCATCTTTTTTGCAATGATTGTACCTACCAGGGGTTGGAGCAAGTTGGAGCAATCCTGTTTTTTTTTGGGACCCTTGCGAAATTTTACCCAGCAATTTACCCATTTCTGGGGCCTGGGCCATCCTGGTCCCATCAGCATCTTGAGCCAAGCAACGCTGCCGTATCTGAAGGCCTTGTTTTTGGCGGGATCTCTGGCTTCAACTCCCACCCAGGCGTTGCCCAGCGGAACGATGCTTCCTGCAGGAAGCAACATATGTCTTAAAAACAGCAATGAAGATTTCGGGTGGAATGTCAAATAGATTAATTAATCATTTAATAATTGGCTGGTAAATGGATGTTCATCCCCCTAAAAATGGTATTAATAGGTATTGATCCATACCCAATTAATCATTAACATTAACCAATGTCAATTGACTGCAAATAGATTCTTAAATAGCAGTCAATTGGTTGCTGCAAGTGGTGCAGTTTGTAACGGCTGCGGTCCTATGGATTCCAAGTATTGATAGAGCTGTTGTTCGTTACCATCTGGCAGATCGCAAGGTGACACATTGCCCTCTTCATCGATGGCGGGATAAGTGAAAATCCGGTTTGATCCTTGAGCCGAGAACAGACACCAAATAGGAATGCAGATTCTGTTGGGTCTTGCTGTCCACGGAATCATCTGATTGTGCTCCTGTATTCAAGTTTCATTCTCTGAATTACTTGTGACAACTTGTGGTTGTGTGCAAAGGTTGGATTCGACTGAAAATGCATGCAGGTGAAGAACGCTGTGTGACAAGCAATTGAAAAGGCCAAGTGTTTCCAAGTCAGGCATCTGCTCTCGAAGAGATTTCCAAAGGCTCGAAGCATACCACCCTGCGCAGTGGCGAGAGTTTGTCATAGGGTGTTCACACGTCCGACTGACATTAAAAACCCCAAATTCATGTTCTCGTCGTGGCACAAAACAAACATAGAAAAGTTCCCCATCGCCTCTATGCCAATGACAACATATTGTGCTGGAAGCATGATCACACATTGTTTAAAGAAAAAAACGCATGGACTTCCGTACGCACGGCTACAGTATGGTGAGCCTAGGTGCGTCTACCCCGATGGAACTCCGCATTCCAGATGTGTTTGCACTATCCAAAGGTGTATGTTTTTTTGCAGAAACATATTTGAATTCCGTCTTGCAGAGATCGTTTTGTGACAGATATGGTATGGATTGGTGTGGTATCCACACAAAACATCTTTAACGTACTTGATTCAGCTGCGAGAAGTCTGAGCCCTCCATCATGACCGATACGGTGGTCAGATTGTTAGCACAGCCATGGATTCACAGCCTTTCTTTTGTTGCACGTTTTATCCTAGTGGATATGTCATACATGTCTATCTCAGACTTGGAAATTCATGGTTGTGAGAGCATGTGATTTGCAAACTTGGATATCTTCTCTGCCCATGTTCATTGCTGAGATCTCTTTAACGTAAATCCTCATGCAACTCTGGATTCACGGACACCCTTTTTGGGATTTGCTCTATACAAAGGGAACACCTTTCACCACTTACTGTAGCCTTCCGCCTTCCGTCCACAAAGTGCAAGCCTCTTCGTTCGAGTAGGATTTGGGATTGAAGAGTGCACGCTGAAGATCGTAACCGCCACCTTCAAGCTGTGCTGATCAACAAATCATGTCGCCTTTCTGAGTATTTCTATTGCATCTCAAAGATTCAGGAATAAATTGGTATTTGTCGGTATTTGTTGGTTCAGCTATGTTCAAGTCAGCTTGACTGAGCTTGAGTTATCTTGAGTTGACCCCTTCCAGATTGTTCTGCCCAAGTGAGCCCAAGTGCGCCTCCGACAGCAATGATGATCGGCAAAGCGGTGTACCCTGAGCCAACGAGTAGCGCACCAAGCGATTTCATTTATCTGACCATGCACCATCAAGTTTGGGTGGACCAGACCATTTCGGTTTGCTGCTAGCTTGCAAAAGGTAGCAAGAACTTGAGAATCGAATCCACAAGTTCTTTCTACACCAGACTTTCATATGCTTTCCCCATAGCCCCTTCAGAACCTTCAAGATTCCGTGATTCCAAGAAAGCTCAGTCATTGTGTCATGGGATGCATCCATCGTGTCTCTTCCAAGTGGCTGGAGAGATATCGCACCAGCTGGTGATTCCTGACAGGCTTCCGTTAATCCGAAGATGAACGCTGCATGATGCTGTTGAAACATGTTGAAACACCGGGAGTTGCTGCCAAATCTGCCAATCTGATGTGGTGTCACATCATGTGTTTGCATGGACTAGGAAGATCATCTATACTACAGAGTTCATCTGAAGCGGCGTACTGAAGCGAACGAGTGCAACTCAGGTTACTTCAAGTCATGCCATTGCTGCCACACAAAGATCGTCTCGGTTTGGATAGCTTACAAGTGGTTCCTGCCAATCCTGCCATCGAAAGGCAAAATGCTGGACTTGTTTGTGCACCCTTGACCCACCAGCCTCTTGAAATTGGAGAGAATAATTGGATACTTCAGTGCTTGCAGCATCTCCATTCGATCAATGAAGTCAGTTGCCAAGACACCTCAGACAGCAAATCTAAACAGGTCATTTTATGTCATGTTCCTTTCAACCGTCTGCCCCAGTATCAAAATGTGATTGACTTCCGGAAAGTCGTTTCACATCACGGGAACAAAGGCCACAGATGAGGAGAGTCGCTGTGTCCACCATTGGTGATGTTCACGAGTGCCTGAGGCCGTCAGAATCAGAAAGCCATGGGAACCTCAAACCGAGACGGGGTGTGTCCACATGAAAAGTGGCAATCTTATGCCCAGCTGCATCGACGGAAATCGAATCTCCTCCCAGAGATAACTCCTTGAAGAGGGCATTTGCATCTTCCTGCAGGGTCGGTCACCGTCAGTGAAATCTATGGATGGGTTATGACAACCACAACCCAAAAGTGAGCTTCCCCAGCGCTCCTCTTCCATCTCACCGGTCAAGGTCATGAACTCTTCCCTGCTCAGCAGTCCATCTCCTTAACCGGTGCCATCATCGGAACTTATGACTAAGTGCAACAAATGGATGTATGGAATATGGAATAATGGAATATGTACTACAAAGAAAGGGAATGATATATGATGATATATGATCACTATTTAATGATATAAATGGGTGAAGTATGGAAGAGTGCAAAATCTACCGCAGACTTTATCCAGAGATTTTTGCACCCCCCTTTCCAAGCAAAGTTTGCCAAAGCTTCGAGCAGTGTCTGCAGCGGCGATGGCCTTCATCCGCTCCAATCTCTCTTTCGTTTCCTGCCATCCGGTTGGCACTGTGAGATCATCGATCCTGGGCGATCTGGAGCGATGAATTTGTAGCATCACAACCAAGCCATACCAAGCCCATCCATGTCCAAAAAAAAAAGGGCACCCTTCGCTATACAGATTTCTGTGTCAAAAAAAAAGACATCTCTGCAATTTGGGCACTGCAGATTCATGATCTTCAAGGCTTCTTTGTCAGTGTCGCCTTCGGATTTCAGCTTCCTTGCGGCAGCCTTCAACAGGCATCTTAACCACAGTTGACATTGCATACCATGGCATACAAAGGCATCAAACATCATAAACCTTTAATCACCACCCTGCAACAACGGCCATAACAACAAACCTTGTGGCTTAGAATTTTTTTTCGGCATCCACCAATTCATTGAACAACATAATGAAACGGAATTAAACCACGCTTTCTAAATATAGGGTGATCTATGACCATCCCAGCCTCGATGACCTCTTTGTGCATCCGAGTGGGGGGCCTGAAACGTGATCTCTCCACAATCACCTGGTCGACACGACCAAGTTTTAGGTGCGCAACGGATGGCAGGGGATCATGGATCAACTGGCATGTTGTCAATCCCAACCAGAAAAATCCCAGAAACTGCTATGTAACATTGTAACTATGTATCTCACGTTTAAGGGTGCCCAAAATTGTCTAGGTCTTTACACCATCACTGGAAAATGGAAAGCAATCAGTATCGATGCCTGTTATCCTGCAAGGATCCAAAATCAGACTTGAACCTCGCCTCACCATGATAGGTCAGTCCACTTGGTCCAAGGCGTTGGACGCTTGTAGAGGAAGTTATTGGGCACGGCCATCTTGTACTTTCCATCGCTGCCGGGCTCCAAGATCACCTCAGAGGATTAACAAACCTTCAGCAGCCGGTGGACATTATGTTGAAAATATTATCTAGAATCTAGATATTACATGATATTACTGCATTTATATAGTAGGTAATGTTCATGTATAGATGAAGCATCATCTATGTCTTTATTTGTTTCTTCTCACAGTGATCCGCTGTTTCCAAAGATTCAAGACCAGGTCGAATTCTTTTAAAGGGTCAACATCCGGCTGCCACCATGCCGCTCCATTGGCAATGCGCAGTTGGATCAGGCGGAAGGCCACCAAGCGAGGATCTACACCCTTGAAGGCGGGACCCTGAGCAACGAAACCAGGAGGTCCGTGCTATGATCAGAATTACACAAAGGGTGAGACAGGGACCTGTGCATCAACCGGATCTAGCCAGTCTACACTAAGCCCTAAGTTTTAAGCCCTCCAACCCCCCAATCTAGACAGAATGGTAGACTGTAGAATCTGTAGAAATACATTCAGAAGACTGTACCGGCCAGAAATATCAGACCACACTACAGTAAGTAAAGGGGTCCGGAATTGTTTGACGAATTGTTTGCCGTTTTGGGATTTGTTTGGGGATTTCCTGCTTCGTCCGTTTTCCGTGCTATTTGCAGAGCAGGAAGCTGCCATTTCAACGGTTTCTTCAGGGTTGGTTTAGGAACTATTTAGGGTTGAGTTTAGGGTTTATTTATTTCCTGTTCTTTTACGATCTATTTACCGTTGTTTGGGGTTTATTATTCAGGGCTGGTTTAGGGTTTATTTAGGGTTGCTTTAGGGTTTATTTAGAGTTGGTTTAAGATCTATATAGGGGTGGTTTCAAATTTATTGCGGGTTGGTTTATGGTTCGGTTCATTTTGGGCTCGAAAGAACCGGGTTCAGCAGGTGGTTTTGCCACCTTCTTATGGTAAGCGCAAAGATGGAGCAGGAGGAGGGGCCTTGGGGGCAGGGTGCAGCTGTATCATAAAAGCGGAGAAGCAAAAAGCAGAGAAGCAGAAATCAAAAAGACGATGAAACTGCAAAAAAAGAATGCCTAACACAGTGCAACACCGCATCGCGACGCAACGCGGCAACGCGGCAACGCGACAAGGCCTGGAAATCCACGAAGTCGATTTCAATTCGGCCACCGCCACCTTCGTCGTCACCTGGGCATCAGATCGCCGATCAAATCAGTGGGATGGTGACAGCCCGGCCGGAGCTGCCAAGTGGCGGATAGACATGCCATCCAGGAGAAAGGAGGTGATGAGATATGGATCTGTCCTCGGCTTCAGCCACTCAGCCTGGTAAGTTGTGCTCAATGGCCATGCTTGATCTCTGAGACTGGTACAAGCTCTTGCACAAATAGATCAAGTTCGTGCCTGGGATGGGATACTGGATTCACATGGAAACACATCATATTTCTGATTTTACGAATTGATTGCCACTTGTAAATGCCAACTTCTTAACAGGCAAAGTGAAACGGACATCTTCGCAAATCAAAACCCTTGCTTCAACCAAGGTGCCCAAGACTCCAATTTCTTGACCCTGTAACTGCGCAGTTGGTTGACTCATTCTGATGTGTAGAATCCTGGGCTTCATAGGTCAAACCTCCGCAAAGCTATCTGAAACGCTACTTGTAGCTGTTTTCTTCGGGATAATTCCGGGATGTCTTCATGGTCATGCGATCAACATCCTTATGCTGATGTTGCTCATAGCAAATATAGAAAATATACTAAAATATATGAAAATATCTAAAAGCATCTTCTAACTAGGTATCAATTTTTGTCCCGAACTCTTGCAGCTTGAACTTGGAGTTTGACCCAAGAAAAGCGCACTGCAATTCGAACCCAGCACAATACATGCGCTTCTTTCCAAATGACCAGCTACGCAGCTCAGTTCTAAGGTCAAGTTGCACAGTACTCCTTGCTTCCTTGGGTTTCGCTTGGTACGTGAGGCCTATCCAGCCTGGCCAATAGCGGCACGGCGGTGGCAATGGCCGTCCCAGCTTTTGATCCCACGCCTTCGCATTCACGATTCGAGTTGAAGGCCTTGGCCGCCAGTGTGTCAGCAAAGGCGAAGAAACGTGCATCCTCACCTGCGGCTGAAGGTGAGGAAAGCTCTATTGCATTCTGGTGGGAACTACTCCGGACCATGAATGCTGCAAGATGCTGGAAGCATTACTACGCTGAAAGTCAATGACATAGCCACGGAGCATGATATCATGGGAAAAAAAGAACGATGTCCCCGCCTTTCAGAGATCGCAAGTTTTTCTCGACGATGTTGTACTCTGTGTCAAGCATCTGTTTCAAACGCTCCTGGGTGACATAGCGCTGCGCCTGCAACAGCGGCTCCACAATCTTCTACGTGCTGCAGTTCATGATATTCGCCAGTCTACAGAAGGGAACTCATAGTACTCATAGAAACCGCTTGTCCCTGACCCTTTTCAGACAAGGCTGGTATGCAATAAGACCTGTTCCTTTACCTCACTATGCCTCGCTGTCAACTCAAGGCCCAGGGATGCCTTGCCGTAGTTGACATCAGACATCTTCATATCATAAGCTGAGATAGATCGCGCCACAGTGCCAGCGGCAGCCCCAGCTTGCAGAAAAGTGCGTGACACCTGCCACGAAAGGCAAATCCACATCGTTTCGCCAAGAATTGATTGGGTGAGTATATGTGACATATATGTGACATATATGTGAGTATGAAACTCCGGCAGTCCTCAGTTCATTACCATGAGGCATTGCCCCAGAATTGGCATCCTGGACTACATCACGGCCTTTCAGGCGCAATTGACGACATTACTTGACATGTTCCACGCTATGTTCCACTAAATCCCATCCTTTATCATCATCTTCCCCGTTCAACTATATCAAACTAGCCATTTTAGGGCGTTGCCCCCATGGCCCTTTTTTCAGACCCAGACCTCCTGACCAGCACCGATCTCTGCAAAGCTGCCATAGAACGTGGAATCCAGATTCACCGCCAAAGCCTTTTCTGAAGCTGTGCCTCCAGGGGTGTTTCGAACGATGGCTGTTGCTGTTGCAACTTAAGTGAAACGGCGCAATTTGACAAAGATCAGATGGCTACAGCACCAGCAATGATGAAAATTCTTCATCGAAAAGCTATGAATCCAAAAGCAAACAAGAACTGACAAGCGAAAAACGACAAACGACCATCCATGGGTTTCTGATGTTTCTGTCCAGCCTCCCAAATGAACCAAACCCTGCAAGTCCGCCGCGGCCCTGCGCTGCACCCGGACAGGATTTGACCGGACAGGTGCTGCCCTCCGCCCTCCGCGCTTGCTTCGGGCCTGATGCGGCCAGAGATGGGCCGGGTCATGGGGGCAATGGCGAAATGGCTCATCTGTGCAGGAAATATCATGCAAATCATCCATATATCAATCCATATATCAATCCATATATCATCCATATATCATCCATATCAGCAGATCATACGTTTTGGATGATAAGTTTGATCCACGCCCATTTCTTGGAGGATGCCTTGACCTAAATCTCAACCCTGAAGCCTGACATCCAATTGAGAAATGTTTGAGAGGGGTGTTTTGTTGGAAATGTTGTTTCTGATCCGCAAGAGAGATCCACAACAATGGCTTTAGAACACCAAGGTCAAACCTGTCATTAGATGTCATTAGCACATATGCCAGCAGCCCATATTCAAGCAATTCACAAGGATATTGAGGGAAAAAAACTGAAAAACTCCAGGCAGCAGTCCCAACCTTGGCATATGCACAGGCCGATGCCAACACGCTAGCGCCAGCGAGCTCTGCATTGACCTGGAAGAGAGGTGAGCTTTTCTGACAGGTCTACAGTTTGCAAAGCATTGCAACTTCATCATATGCGGAAGTGTATTTTGAAAACCTTAAGAACAGAACATCTCATGCAATTAGCGAAGCTCCAACATTCTGATAAGATTGTGTATCGCAGATCTTTCAGGCATCTCAAGCCTCTCAGCTTCCCCAAGGGCCTGTGTCCTGTGTGTTTTCACCCGTTGCCATGGCTGACTCACCCCTTTCACACCGCCGCTCAGCTGCGCCACAGGGCGCGATGCAGCGAAGGCCAGCTCCATGGTGCCAGAACAGCTGCGGCCGGGATCTGGTGGATCTAAGCATGGCCCAGCCATGGAACGAGGGACCCTCCCAAGATCTCCCAGCGCGGCATTTGTTTTTGCTTGAAATCAATGCACATCAGCTCCGTGTGGCCAAAATTTTTAGCCCCAAACGGATCTGGTCTAAATCTGTCGAACTTCAACCCATTCTCCTTTCGAACACAGAGTTTCAGGGGACTTGTGCCACCAGCTTTTCCACAAGTCCCGCAAAAGACGTGTTGTAACGGAGCCCTTTTCACCCAAAGACAGACAGCAGGGTTTTCATATTACGAAGCTGGACAAAAGTCAGGATCAGTTTCTTGGCGAGAGGACTCCTTGTATATCTACATATATCTACATAACACTACCTAGCTACAGATCGACGCATCAAGCAATGGCTCATATCCATCTTCGACTTCCCGAGCTTGTGCAACTGAGCGGGTGCAAAATATGCTTGGCTCATCTTAACTTCCGCGCATCGGAGGCTTCAGAATAGAGTTTCCGGTGGAGCACTAATTTGGTTCTGCATCATATTGAAGAGTTCAATTCTGGCTTTTGTTTTGATCCATACTGTGTAGCTGCAAAATCCTCCCTCTTTTTTGTAGAGATGCCTCCCCTCAAGAATAACTGCTGGGACTCAGACCGCCGTCATCTGCCTTCAGATCCATCATGAGCGCCTGGCATTTGGCATGGAGAAACCGGTCTTCAAAATTTATGATGCCACAGAGCACACAATACTTCATATTTAGTGGTTTCCTAAAATGGGGGTACCCCCAAATCATCTATTTGTTCTTGAGAATTTCCAATGTAAACTGTAAACCGTTCATTTTGGGGTGCCCCCATTGTAGGAAACCCCAATGTACCAGGATGCTATAGGAGGCTTACACTTTCAAGGCCTTGTCTCGCTTGCTGTCGGGTCTCCAAAGAAGCCATGTTAAACACCTTGGGGTCGATATCTGGGATTCGACTTACTGGTGCGTTTTACGTAGGTTGCTGGATGGGTTGCTGGATGGGTTGCTGGGGGTTGCTGGGGGTTGCTGGGATGATGACATTACGAGTGATTTAGTGGGATCGTTCCCGAAAATTCCCCGCTAAGCACCAGTAATGTTGATCACCAGAGCAGACTGTTGACAAATCTGGCTGCAAAAACCGATCTGGTCTGGGACTTTGGGGGGTTCTAGTGCGCTAAACCATGCCAAGACACCCAACGATGAGGCCTTAGAACTCTGGAGGATTTTAAACAATATGGAGTGTGCCAACAGCAAGATCTATTTGAAGCGCAAGTTTCTGAAAGTCATGTCCAAAATGTCTTGAACATCTCAATCCCGACTTGCTGACTATTGCATCCAGTTGCATTCCACATTCAACGCTGCTGCATGAGCCAGCAATGCTTGCTTCTTGGTGAAAGTCCACCTGCTAAATTCCTCCTGAAACGAAAGAGCCGGGTGTTCACTGACTTCACTCCCAGCGAGTTTTTGATGCATAAATGAATCAAGACCTGAAAACAAAGTGCCTCTTGAGCTTATTTGACAATGCTGAGCAGTTCAATGAGCCGGTTGATGAACTTTCGAGCTCCTCCATGTGAAATTTGGCAACATTCTCCCTCACTGTCATGTAGAGTGTCGAACCCACCTGGTGAAAAGAGGGAATGAACAACCAGCCGGCCGCCTAATGATGGATCTGCAAAGTTTTGGGCAGTTGGGTTTGTCTGATGGTTCATCATCGGTTTTTCATTGGGATTTCCCCATTATGGCCATATCCCCCATGGACCACACCCACCCGCTTCCCCTGGTGGCCCGTATCCGAGCAACCGTAATGGCTTGCAGTACTTGGGGCTGGATCTGCGCAATGAGCAGCAGGAGTCGCACGCTCGTAAACCTGGATGCTGGTTGCTTGAAGTGAGCCCCTATAGTGATTTCCCAATGGGAATCACCATGTATGATCCGATGGGGAAACCACGGGAAACACTATGGAAATTACCTTTTTTCAAAGATGTTCACTTGAAATACGGGTGCGGAATCTCAATTTTGGAAGCGGTTCCCATCATCAAACTCCATAGGGAACACCGCTGAGCCACTTTGGATTTGCTCCATTGAGGCCATTGGCAATGTCGGGCACTCGACCTTGGAAGCGTTGATGGTTGCACCTGGTTGCATTACATGTTGGTCTATAGGTCTAGATTCTAGATCATATGTGGATATATGTGGATATATTTGGGGATATTGGGGGGTCAAAGCAGGGAAACAAGAGTTTTCACATCTTCTGAAAGCAGGTGAAATAAACAAACATGTCAAATGCCTTTTCAGGAAATGAGCGGTGCAACTGGGTAGCTGATGAGAAACATGTTCAGCATGCAGAGCAAAGTGACGAAGCTGAAGATGGTACCCACCTATCCAGGTGCCAGGTCAGAGTACTGAATAAGATTCCCGTACCTGGTCTACTTATGTCAGCTTAACATTGGCACACAATGTCAATTGATTCAATTGTCTGTATGATAGACTATGAAGTTGTTTTGACAGGATCTGATTTCGATTCAGACTCGATCATCTGCTGCGTGAATCAGAGATGTAAGGATGCCAATTTGTGTGCTCAATGAAGCGAAGAGCAGTTTGATAGAACAACGGACAGCGAACGAGCCGGGTAAAATTCTCCAACGAGAACTGACGGCTTCTGCAACTCTGCGCCTTGTCGAGAATTTTCACCTGAATGACCTGTGCCTGGCGGCAGGGAAAGGGCTCTTAGTTCAATCATGGCCGTGGCAAGAATCTTGCAACAAAGTATCTAATCAACTTGTGTGGTTGGTGAATGTAGTTGAGACATATTGAGGCAAATGAACATAGCCAGAATTTCAATGGGATGTCAAGGTGGTTCAAGTCCACACGGCACCTGGTCATGGTACTTGGGCACTTCAGAAATGTACGTCACCTCAGCCCAGGTTGCACACTTCAGAGCACGTCCTGGAATCCCATTTGTTCAGGGACACTTGTGCAGGCGCGTAGCTGTGATATCGAAGATGGTTCTAAGCACACCAATGAAGACGAAGGCATAAACACCTTGCACCGCAGTGTAAGCAACGATCCTCATGTACCTCAGATTGCGACTGCGGCCAATTATGCTACCTGGATGCTGTGTATAAACAAGGACTCCTGGCATGGTTGCAAATTCCTGGGGCCAATTCATTCACCTCGAATATCCCGTCCCAGAAAGGTCAGAAACAGAGGCAGTTTTGTAGGATGTTGTAGGGCAGTACTCTGTATGCTCCCCATCTTAATCTAGGATGACCATGTGGGCAGACCAATGCAGACAAGCTGGACTTTCTGTTTCTCGGGGGTTCTAGTATCCGGATTACTGTACTTTCCAATCAGTTCAAGTAGTGGATGAGCCACTTTGATAGATGATTTGTATGGTGCCCAACTGGGAGATGGCACATAAACTTTAACCAACTGACATGGCAACTTTCGAACTTTTTTGGATGAATGATTGCCACACGGGTTGGGAAATTGGCGCTTTACATTGATTTACATTGATTTACCCCTTTATTTACTCAATCTCCCGCAGTTGATCCCCAGGGCTATCTGGGGAGCAGCCCTATCTGCAGAGGAACATCCAGCCGCCCCTCGCCTAGGAACCGTTGGGTGTACTTTCTGTCTCTTCCAGTGCTCACAATCCGTGAGTGCTGCAGAAAGCTGGTGCAGAGAAGGCCAAACATCAAGCAGGCATAGAACTGGAATCCAACCTCGACACATGGATGCTTCAGCACATGAACGGAGCCTGAAAGTGTAACTCCCACTGATTGAATGTCAAGGAACGGCCAGTTCGAGATCCATTTGGTAAGTGGCCTTGGAAGTCAAAGCATCCAATCTTGGGCCACTTAGAAAAGGCATGAAAAGGCCATCACATCAAAATTAACATTTCTGGCCACTGACAAACCAAAAATGCAATATGGTGCTGCAACATGACATCTTTCCAGAATTAGGAATGAATTAGGGTCATTGGAGTCAAAGACCTCTTTCAAGGGACAGCGGCTGCCGCGGCTCTGTGATCTTACAATCTTAAGCTCAATGGATTGAATTAAGAGAACCAAATCTCAAACCTTCAGCCATTCCGAAACCAACCACGATTTGTTGCCGGGGGCACAATCTCCAGGCGCTCCATGTCTTCCTTGGATTTTTCCAGTGGATTCAGAGGTGTGTCTGAAAAATGTGTACTTCCATAATGAAGGGATCATTTTTCCCTAAAAATGCGGCCAATTTGAAGGTCTACCCCATTTTCACCCATGTTGAAGTCCTGTCTCTACAGGGATAGGACATTGCCATCAAGTCACCCATGCTGTGCCTTCGCGAAAGGCCGTTCCAGTCATGACGGTCCAGATTCGGATCAACGACCTCATAGCCATCACCTCAGGTCACCAAGTTGGCAGGCGGTTAAAATACATAGAATTGTATAAATGTATAAACCAACAAGAATTCGCAGAAATGCTTGAAGTGCCAATTCATGGAAAGCCCAATAGATTGGGGGTGAAAACACTGGTTTCCTGTAGAATGTTGCCTTCAATCAATCCAATACAGTAAATCATGAATATGGTACCTTGCACCCTGAGCCTTCCACAATGAAAATCAAGGGTGTGCCCAGAATGATCACCACCTCGGTCGAAAAATGACGCGGCAACGAAGGAGCCATCAACCAGATCAGAGGTGATACCACCAACAGTTCCATTTATCCCTATCCAGTTATCCCCATGTGTTGATGCCTTGTTACATTCGCTGACAGAAAAATCTGGAAAAATGATGATAAACAAAATCTCGAAAGGTTCTCCCGGTTATCCCTATGATTGAGATTTTGGGAAAACATTTGGATGTGGGTCAAAATGGAAGACCGATGTGGGACCACAGATTTAAGTCTAGTTTAGTATTAACCATCCAACTATTGGGGTACCTAATTTTGACCCATACCCAAATGTTTTCCCAAACTAAACTAGACTAACATCTGTGGTCCCCTAGGTCTTTCATTTTGACCCATACCCATTTGAAGAAAAAAAAGTGGTCACTTTTCAGGAAGTCCTAGGCGCCCAATCCATTCTGTCCGCGAGTTTCCAAGGCATGCCATCCGTTGAGATTTTGTCTTCGGGCGTGCCGTCCTCGTTGGGCGGAAAGGCCTGGCGTCACCACTGCGATCATCGCAGCAGGTGATAGAAACGCATGGAAAAAGGATGGGAAAAGATGGAAAAAGATGGAAAAGCACATCAAGACTGCCCTGATGATTGGCATTTAAGAATCTGAATGATTTTGGATTTAAATGCATGTGTCCCACTAAAATGAAGTGTTCCTGCTACCGTTTTCTTGAGCAGCAAACTGCTCGATCAATCACAGGGATCTTGGTAGCGGACCTGCTCCCCCTGCTGGACTTTCCTCTTCGCTGTAGCATTTGTTTGTACAAAGTATGACAAACGCATACTGAGGATGAAGAAACCAAGCAATCCACAAACCTTGGAACAGGAGCGACAATCATCAGAAATCAGACATCATGTCCAAAAAAAATGTAAAGTGTTTCTTGATGTTTCTTGTAAATGAGAACAGTATAGAACAGCAATAAGTCATGAAATAGTACAGTACTTAACATCTTGTGATTTCAGTGCTAGGGAGACCCACCTGGAAACCAGGCCACCTTGACTGTTGAAAAGGCCAAGGCGCTGGGGCCACCAAGGAGAAGGTGTGCAACCATGGAGGGATCACCAAATCTTCCCTATGCAGGGCTCGTGGGATCAGATGGTTAGTGATAGTGGCCGATGTGACACTGTGCGCAGCCATGTCCTGGAAAAAATGACTGGACACAAAATCTTGTGTGAAACTGTGAAACCCTGCCTGAACTTATCGCAATCAGCATCAGATAGTCCTGCAGGGGGAATTTGAATGAGCATGTGGGAAGCAGCAAGAGCTCAAGGGGGAAACTAGGTCCGTGACCCAGCAAATCCTGATTCCTTCGATCTAGAACATCAAGCACAGGCTTTTTGCTGGTTGAAGCTGGATTGGGCCGACCATCTGCCCACCTTTCGCATCACAGATTTTGCCAATCTGATCGTGGATCTTGTCCTAGAAAGGCTGCGATCACTATGACAGGTGCTCAAAACCCCGGAAAAACTTCACAGTCTTTGCACAGCCAAGGATCTTGGCTGAGAAAACGGAAGCCGACGTAGTCGTACTTCACAATGTCCCAGAAGGTTCGAACCTGAAACATCACTTCGACCCAAGGTTTTGTGTTGGCATCAAGATACATCATTTTCGCCACAGCAATG
>Ga0126342_10010347_pt1 | contig 16688 bp, 17 predicted proteins | sample Cyp1metagenome_FD_92528 | JGI IMG/M metagenome (GOLD analysis project Ga0126342, IMG submission 92528) | Coral microbial communities from Lord Howe Island, Old Settlement Bay, Australia - Cyphastrea 1 metagenome | ecosystem: Host-associated > Invertebrates > Cnidaria > Coral ... | reverse complement strand
TTCTATTAAGATCTAATTGACGTAAGCCATATCCAAATTTTTATGGTTCAGAGTTGCTTATTATTAAGGGGTGGTCAAGAAACTAGCCAGAAGGTACCCCCCTACCTACCTGGTGGGGGGGGGGTTGATTAATCCGATGTTGGCATTAACCATATTCATATATTGGATCCAATCATGCGTTTGAACTGGACGTCACCTTTCACGAAATCGACTAAGTCTTCCAGTTGGACGGCTTCGAGGCCTGGGTTGAAGTGAATATATTAATACCTAGAACAACCGAGGCTGCAATAACTCTTTGTGTTTGCTAAAAAATCAATTGTTGGAGGGGCCAACCCTCAAACGGATCTTTTTAGATGAGACGGAAGCTTTTGGATTTTGGATGGTTCCAGCAAATTGTGATGTTTTGGGTGGAATGGGGTTGTCTCAAGTCCACAGGAGTGGCGGAGAGTTTTACCACATGAAGAACACATATGTTCATGTCCAACTTGGAACCCTTTACCAAAAAAGTGACTGAAACGGCATAATTTCCCAGGGCGTAACTCTCCAACCAAACAGCGTAATTCTTTCGGTTGGTTCAATGCATGTTTAGACTTGACATTCTCCAGGTCCGCCCATGTTCCCCAGAGTGGGTGATTATTGAAAAAGTGCGGAAAAAATGCAAGAACGGCAGCTGACCCGGCAAGGATCCCGCTGAACAGTTGAAAGGGAAGTTTTTCGCCGAGACGGCAGAAACTCTTTAAGCGACAATAATTTCTTTAGCCTGTGCTGCCGGAAAAGGCAAGGGGGGTGGCTGGGAAATCCTCCAAAACAGAGGTTTTAATGTGTTTTCTTGGGAAAAACACGTGTAAATTGGGATTCTCCATTGCCAGTGTTTGATAGTGACTGGGATAATCACAAAAATTATCCATAATCACTGGTGAAAATGGACAATCACTGGTGTTTGATTGGGATATATTGGGATAAACAATCCACGTGTCACATTTTTTCACCAGGCTTGAGATCTGGACTCCAAGATTGGACTTGATCACTTCCACGTCCAGAACCTCGCAGTGGCATCGTGGGGCCATGGCGCCATCACAACAGTTGTGGTTTTACACTGGGCCTACCACTATGTATATAGAGATATGCATATGATAATATATATATATTATATTATAGCAATATTATGCATTCATTATGCCATATTCGATGGGAGAAAAAACATGGTCAACAACTGCTAGTCTCAACGGGGGACTAATTGCCCCGCCGCCAAGTGGGTACCTGGTGCCACAACTGATTCATCATATTCATCAACATCGAGATTCCCAGTTCCATCAAACTCATCCCCCCACGACTTACAGTAACTAATTAATCATGATATCATCATGATATTATCTACCTGCTGCCTAAAACTCATGCAAAACCCCTACTGGAATCCCCTCCTACGTAGGACATTTAGTCTCATAAGGGGTCTCATTGAGTCATCCCTCAGTTCCCGATGTCCGAGCCCAATGACTGAAGCATCGGGACCATAGCCCAGGCCGCAAGCGGCCTTCATCTCCTGCGAGCGGCGAGATGATGAATAGAAATAGACGCTGATTAAGAACACTCCCCACAAAAAAAAAAAAAAACAACTTAAAATCCAACTCACATAGTTTTCAATATCATGGTGGCGATTACTTCTTCATCTTGTTGGGAATTGATCTTCGAAATACTGGCGGAGATACCACATGTTGATACTTTTTGTGGGTGCTATATCCCCATCTGAAAAGGGGGAAGCTCCTGGAGCCCAATTTGTTTCTCAACTTCCAAGCGTCTTTGGGTCACCGCAGCCTTCGGCTGTAGTGTTTTTGAGCAGCCAGGGTTGGAGCATCCAACAGCGCAATCTTTGCATCATATCATGGCAAATCTTGGATTATAGTATTAAACATCCATGTATATATCAATATATTCACAAGTACCCATCCAAGGTGTAGCCTGTACCTTGTTGAAAGCGGGAAGCTCCAAGACAAATGCCGCACTGTAATTCCAGGTGCCATGCTGGGCAGTGGCACAGGATGGCACTAGCTGTGCTGGAGCAAATGCCCAAGTTTGGTCTGACCCTATTCAGTAAAAATGCCACAAACAGGAACGAACTCCCAGAGTCTTGGGCTTAGGATGTGTCAAATATATATATATATATATTATATATTATATATATTATATATATAATATATTATATATATTATATATGTATATTATATATATATATATATTATATATAGCTCCATGGCTATTGCGCCCCTACTTTGAGAAGAGAATGCCATTTTTGCTGTCCCGAGCGATCCGTCAAGCATGGTAACATAAATGCATAAGATCATCACCATCCGTTACATTGGTTTGTCCAACAATAGGGTGCCCGGGGTATCCCAAAATCTCACTGCTGGTTGTCAGATTTTCCTCATTCTTTGACTTCGATTCTTGGGTACCTTCCATTGTCGCACCCATGTGATAAGTCATGCTATGCTGACACGTGCTCCGCACATCCACACTAAAGAAGAACCTCCGCATCACTCCGGGTCCTTGAGACCATGTCAAACTTCTGAACCGAAAACAAAGCTCAAGCGACACCTTGACCCCACAATTCCGCAGAAGAATATATGTTTGAAAGGCATTCCCAACTCCAAATAGCTAAAATATGTTGATACTTGGAACTGTCGAAGACTGCAATTCTCTTCAAAACCCAACATGTCTCGCCAAAGAGTGAGTCTAAAAAACGCGGGTGAAACGCTCCCTCACGCAGGAGCTGTGCCTCAACGGGTCATCGTGCATGGGCAGTGGCCAAAAGTGTGGTAGACCTTGACTGCTTAGATTAATATGGATGATATCATCCACATATGGATGCAATACATGGACGACTAATACCCATATGGCAAAAAATAAACCATGGTCACTATATGGAGGATATCAACAATATCAACCATACATTGATATCATCTAGACAGAACACTGATGTATATTGAAAGCTCCCTTAGTGATGCTCCTGACTTGTCCTGACTGGATCTCCCACGGCTGTGAAAACAATCAGAGCATCGCGGCTGCGCGCCTCTTCACATAAGCACGTTGCACGCCTCAGGGTGAACCAATGGCTGCCAGGCTGTCCGTCTTAAGGCGTGTCTCCAAAAAGGGGATATATGGGGATATTGAATGGGCAGAATGGCTAAAAATCATTGGAATTGGCGGTGCCCAATTTTTAGACAAACCCATATGACATCTAAATATATTGAAAGGTGATAGTATGTACTCTGTCTGACATGGGCATCAGCAATGTGCAACATTTCAGGACCAGACAGCGATGGTGCCCAAACTTCAGGGTTTCTGCCCTAATTATCAACCACCTTCCCATGGAGTGAACATATATCTGGGCTTTCTTTGTAAGACCTGATACTGTAGCCACCTTAGTTCTTGACCAGGTACCAGCTTTAAAAACTCATGGATCATCCAAGCACGACAATGTGGTAAACCCAACAATAAACCCCCAAATTGGGGAGTTTTAAACCATTCGTTGGGGATGGCCCCATTTCCCCTGGCAAGGTACTCGGGTGCACAAGGCAGGCGAGAACAAGGGCGGTCCATTCATCATCACGGCGAGGACTGGGTCCTCCATTGGGTGGTTCCAATGTGTCTTTACCAATTCAAATCTATCAAATGGGGGAATTTAACATAATTTAACTAGGGTAACCCTGTTTCCAAAATTTCTATGGTACCAATGTATGTTTTCATTCTATTTCAACGTCCGGGATCCCATTTCTGGACTGCGCCCTCCACATGCTACTCCTGCTGCACCTTCGGCAAGGCCTGACGCGGAAACATGGAGATTGGACCCGATAAACATGGGGAAATCATGGAAAATCGATCTGGTTAGTTAATTGAATCCACCTGGCAAACATGTATTAAACCAAAGATGAACATGTAAAAATGGATGAAAAATGGAACAAACCAACCACCACTGGCCAATATGAGTCTGGCTCGAAATGGTTCAAGAAAGGAGCATCAAAGGAACCATACATCTTTCCATTTTCTGAATGAACCATCCAATCTAGCGGTGTACAACTACTGTTGATCCAGAACTCCAAACTATCTGCACGCCGAATGTCGACTTCTCTGCAATGTGGGGCCTCCTGGATATCCGGGTATGTTTATAACTACGGTAGCTACTTTTAAATACTTTTAAATATACGGATTTTAAAATATACGAACTTTTGACTACCTCCGTGAAGGTTTTCCTTGGCCCGCCCGGCCATTTAAACATACGGAATCCAATTCATTTAAACTTAAACATACGGTAACTACATTTAAATATGCGAACTGGTATTTTATACTACCTCCTGGGCCTCGTGGTCTGGCCCGCCCTCCACATATTTAAATGGCGTTACCATAGGATCACTGTGGTTTATGATAGATTGATATATAGCGAATTATTAATGATATATAACTTATATAACTCTTCTTGACAATCAATAACTATATTACCAATAACGCCAATAACTATATTACAAACTTGTTGGTTTATGATCCCCTTATGGGTGGATTACTTCATGGCACCCTGCATCCATCTGCATCCTGCATCGCCTCGGAAGTTATGGACTGCGAGACCTGGAAAGTCACTGATGCTTCGGAAATTTCTCCGGGGAAATGGATGGAAAGGTGAATCTACCCTCTGGTAAACATACAAAAAGCTATTGAAAATGGTGATTTATAGTGGATTTACCCATGAAACATGGTGATTTTCCATAGTTATGTGGCTGTTTACCAGAGGGTAACCATCAAAACTGCTGTAAATTCTACAGAGTCCAAAGTGGAAATGACATGAATTGACCATCAACATCCATCAACCATTCCCAATTTCGAATAATTCGTGACATTTGATGATCAACTATGTAATACAGTATATATTAATGTATTATAATATTCCCAAGAACATCCAAGAACCCCAATATAGTGGAATGATGTGGAATGATGTGGAATGATGTGGAATGATGTGGAATGATGTGGAATGATGTGGAATGTCATGTGGATGCTTTCTGGTGCGACATCTCTCGTAGTCTTTTGGCGAGGCCCCCAGGGGTGGAAACAAATACCGTATCATACGGTCCGCATGTCATCCCAAAAGTAGATGATGCATGTCTCCTGCAAACAAGGAGTGATACAATATCTGGATGGTGGTATACCTACCCCTCTGAAAAATATGAAAGTCAGTTGGGATGATTCTTCCCAATATATGGAAAAATAAAAAATGTTCCAAACCACCGACCAGATATTGCTCTATCTGTTCAAATGCTATACGTGCACAGAGATGAATGTACCAGCATACAATGCTCTGGGCGTATTTCACATACCGACAACACATACAAACGAATCCACCATGCATCTCTATATGTACGTATCATAAACATACATATCATAGCTGTAGTTCAAGTCCATACAGTACGTATTTACACATGCATGTTACATGTGTGTGTGTGTCTATCACTAGCAGAAAAACTGCGATCCCTTCGGGTCCCTCCCACTGATCTTCCGTGTCCACACCTCGGAAGGAAGTCGCCGGCGGGCCTGCAGCCATGTCAGCGTTCCAACTGAAAATAAGCAATATTGTCCCTTAATATTAGCTCAATATATGTCAATATAAAATGTGGCCCAATATCGAATATACGGCCAACATTCAATCTTTTTTTCGGGGGCCGTTTCAAATTATTTGAAACAAATAAAATGAAAATCCTAACAGAACGGGAGGATATCAATAAAACAAACATCAAGCAAGCAATGAACATGGCTACAGAAATACATGCCACACTTGACGAACCAATGTTTGTGGCATAACCTGATAGAACGAGCAAAAATGACATCATCAACACTAAATCTGAATTTCATTTATACATATTATATTATATATATATGTATATATATATATGTGTATATATATATGTGTGTATATATATGCGTATATATATATATTTATTTATGTTTTATGTACATATCTATTATATATATATGTGTGTATATATATTCTAAAAAAGAGGCAGCATCAAACCAGTAATAATTCATTTGCAGGAAATCTTCTGCAATCAAATCGCCAAGGGGAACAGGGTTGCATGGAGGTATAAAACTGTTTCAGCTCATGGAAGAACAAAAAATACAATCCACCCACGCGTGGGCCAAAATCAGAAAAGCCTGCGTGTGAGTGGAAAAAATTGTCTCCAAATCAAGTGTTTTGAAATATGAGCTGATGATGCGTTATTGATTGGATGAAATTGCAGTTGACCACATTTGTCTGATCACGCCATCATTCTTGAATATGTAGAATGTGCATGCCGTTGGGCCTATTTAACCCAACAACCCCTAGGGCGTTCAGCTGCCTACTAGTAGGCAAACAAAATCCAAGAATTGCAGGGCTTTAGTGTGACACCAAAAATCTTGGTTTAAATTCGTGAAGCCTGCGAATTGTAGTGTGTTACCACCCGAAAATCCAACACATTTTTCTTGGAAATGTGCAGGCTCCACCTTGGAGCCGGTCGCTTTGGCGTGTTTGGCCACGTTGCCCTCTGTCCTGAAGAAAACCCACAACCAAACAGCAGCAAGGCTAAGGATCATCCCTTTTGTCATGTGACACAAAAAAATGATGGACCTGGGGTTGGTGGCTGAGCCACGCCTCTGATACAGACTCGTGATCGCCATCAAACTTTTCAAGGAAAATAGAACAACATATATCTGAGACCTGTAGTAATGGGAATTCCAGGATCCTAAAATGGAGGTACGTTAGTACCATATTTCAGGCCATATTTTGTGGCGATATCCCCTTACATAGGCCTAAAAAAATGGTAGGTACCTCCAATAAATCGGTTCCTGAAGATCTCCCATTGATGTAGCCTGCTATGTCCCCATGGAGTTCCATGGCATTCCATGGCATGCGGACCCCCGGACCCTGAGGACGCCGCAGGAGAGAAGGAGAGCTTTGTGAATGACCAAGTCCTCTGGCTTGGAAAGAGATTGTCTGAGTAATACCCTCTGGTAATGAAATTCAACGGCTTGCCATGGAAAATGGATGACAAAGTCTCATCTATATTCATCTATAGATTTGATTTGTGATGATTTACCCCTTAGACATGGTGATTTTCCATAGCTATGGCAGCTATGCCAAATGAAACCAGAGGGTAAGTGCTATTTTGCTGGTGCTTGACCGTTTCATGGCCGGGTGCCTTTTGATGAGCCCGTCCTGTACGACCTGCTTTGGCTGCAGCCTGCAGGGAATCTGAGTCATTGGAACCGGCCAGCTCCAATGATCTACGGCTTCTGGCCTATAGATCATGATAGGTCTCTCAGAGGCTCTGAACTGTATGGCTTTTTCATGTTGCTTCCTGAAGCTGCAACTTTTTCCGCCGTGTGCCTTTAAATATTGCACCAAGTGAGTTGAGCATCAATGAGAAACATCAAGATTGTGAAGTTTTGTCGGGGCAGGGCTCTTTAGCAGTTGCTAGACCCAAGGGCAGTCTCCAACCCCCTTGGTAGTTAACTACTTTCAACCGTTACCACAGTCCCTTCGTGCTTGCGAAGCGGTTGTAAAATACTGCTCCCCCCCGATGGTCACCCCTGCCGCCAAGGCCTTGTCCAAGTGGGCTTTGGTCAACCTCCATGGTTTTTCAAGGTCATGTTGTCATGTTCATCTTTTATCTGTGACGAAGAACTGGTACAAGTTATGTGAAGATACCAACGCGGTTCAACCATCAAAACATTGGAGATTTAACTTGATTTAGCCATGAAAAAATTGGATGTTTAACATTGTTTAACCCTAGTAACCCTGGCCCAATATGCTCATCATAATGCCAGCATCATCAACATCTCTAGGGACCCGGACCCCATGTGAATCATCAAATAGTCCTCTTGGCTCTTCTTCTTGTACTCCCTCAGATGCCACGAAGATGTTGGGGGCGTTCAGGCTGGATATGGCTGGATCCATGAGGATGATCATATTCAGATCATATTCCACCAATCCGAGGTTACACGTTGAGTATAAATCCCATTACCCCAACTCTGTCCAGATGATCAAAGCTTGGGTTTTCAATGTCAAGTACCTCCATGTACCTTCCGAAAAACCTCCATGGATGGGTGAAATTCCAGCAATCTTGGCCAAAAGGTTAGACCTACAAAGAGTCGGAAAATCGAACCAGGAACATGTTTGCGTTGATAAGCACAAAGTTCTCCTACTGTAAGTCTTTGGGAAACATGTTTTTGTTAATTGCTTAGAGTAATTAACATGAACAGGCTTCCCAAATTCCAAATCCTCATATGTTTTCCTTGGGTTACAACGTGAAACGGAACACACGTTCTCGGGCATGAAACCCTCTGCAGAGCCACTTTTTTCTCTGCATAGAGCAAATCCAAAACGAGGCACAGATTCGGCGCCCCTCTGCGCAATTTTATCACAGCTGGGCGCTGGCCCCTCACAAGAGAAAAGGTCAAGACTTCATAGACCTACCAGTGCTCCCATCCTCTGCGTGTTTCTTGTTTTGTTTCATTGACAGTCACCGCTTCCAATCCTGTCCGCAGGGACGCCAGAAGCACTGCAATCTATCTTTCTGGCCAAATTGAGACTGCTCACTGCTCACTGCTCGCCAAGCTGGGACCAGCAGTTAAAACAAACAAATTCTGGCAGGGTTCCAAAGTTTGGACAGCCCCAACTAACGAAACATCATAAAAACAGGTTATCTGAAGTTATCTGTCTTATATAATCTAACATATATACATATATATATATATCGATCTATTTTCTAATCTATCGCATTGTATCCACCTTTTCACCATCCTGGTGACCTGTTCCTACCATCATGGTTTGGGTTTCCATGCCGTCACTGCAACCAGGGCAGAGCTGCCGACACCAGCCACCAGGCCAAAGAACAGCAGGAAGTGACCAGCCCAGGCGCCCAAAAGCAAACCTGCTAGGATTTCCCGGGGATTGCTGGGGCAAATAAGGCTCTTTGTGCGGGCGACGGCCAAAAAGTCGGCTACAAAATCATTTCTTTCGGGGGGGGAAACAAAGGACCCAGCCCCATACATAGAGAAAAATGCGCGTGTCAATGCCCACAAGAATTCACAACTGGCTGATCCTTTCCAGTGTAAAGATCCTTTCCAGTGCAAAACGACAAAAACGTGTCAAAACTATGGTTTCGACCCGACAGACCACTTGACTCAAGGGATTTAGTCAGCACAGTTTGTTGGCAACTGCCACCAATCATATGTTTATATGCTGCAGTGCAAGCAGAAGGCGATTTGACATCACCCCATCACCCAACCAGTCATTGCATCGTGCCATTGAGGAAGAAAGCACACAACATGATCTGCACAACACATGTTCGCCCCAACCCGGACGTTGCTCCACACTTACAATCGTCATGATCATGATCATGATCATGATCATGATCATCGTCATCGTCATCATCATCATCATCATCGTCGTCACCACCACATCATCACACCATGGTCATCATCACATTGAAATTTGCAACCTCCTTTGAACAATAGGTTGACTGGGGTGATAACATCAACTTTATCTTCACAGCCACCTGAAGTCAGACGCGGCGCAACGTCAGGGTTGCAGCACACATGTTTCAACATTTTTCCCGGCATACATACCTGGATAAACCAACAAACATTGTGACTAGGGGGTGTCACATGAGGTCTCCCAGCCTCCTACAATACCAGAGTCAAGGTTACATCCAGGGAAGGTGGAAACTGTTTGAAACTGCCAGCCAGTTAGATCCGTTATGTTTGCCATTTGCGCTGGTGATATGTCTATGTTTTGAATGTTAAACCACCAATTTGGTCAGTCAGTGTCTGTCAGTGCCAAGTGACGTTCGCCCCTCTTGCTGGCCACCCGGATGTAGAACATTGCTGGGAAACAGAAAGTCACAAGGCCACCGCAAAAACCACCCGTGAGACCAAAGACCACCGACAAATCTGGCAAAACGATTCCTGGCGGTGTCCCCAAAAAAAACAAGGCAAATAGACCGATAGATGATAGATATAATGTGCAAGATTAAAATACGCGTATGGTCTTTGAATAGTACAGTAATTACTGTATACGTATGCAAATGTATGCGTGTATATATATATATAGTATGTAAATCTATCTGTATGCATATATAAATACATATATATATATATACACATATATACATATATATATATATCATACGTACACACACATACATATATACATAAACACATAATTATATGCGTGAATATAAACATATATAAAAATATATGTGTAAATAATTGTAAATATATGTGTAAATTAAAGGTATGAATAAGTGGCGTGTTAAGAACAAGAATGAGCCGATTTGTATGGGAACATGAAAGGAACAAACAAGACATATACGGAAAAATAAACAAGTGAATCTCATGAACCAGACTCCAAGCAGAATGGTGCTGCAAACCAGAAACACCACCCACAAGAGCCGTGCAGCAGTCGTAGGGGCTGGAGGCGTCACGCGATGGGAGTCGCCATTTTCCCGCACAAAGTTTGGTGCTTCCTGGGCTAAAATTGAAAGGACATGCCGGACATGCTGACTTTTTTGACCGGCATGTAGCAAAATTGGTAACATCGACAAATATAATTACGCGCAAACACCCCGTTTCGCCCACGCCCTGCTTGACTTGGGACGATCAATAAAAGTAGTAGGGAAGATTTAAAATCGTCCCACCCCCGTTAAACTTTACATTCAACTGGGAAGATTCTGGGAAGATCAACAAAGGCATTAGGGAAATTTAGGGAATATAAAAGTCCCACCCCTTTTGGTTTTACATTCAATTGGGAAGATCAACAAAGGTAGTGATGATGGTGATGATGGTGATGATGATCATGATGATCATGATGATCATGTTTGATGATGATGATGATGATGATGGTGGTGGAACGAACCCGCACAGGTCCCTATGCTGTGTGTTCTAATCTAGAATCTAGAACATCAAATTAACTATAATACTAAAACATTCTATTGGTTACCACATTTTCAGCTCATACGAAGAAGGCGGACCAACAGGCGCGGGCAAAACGAGGTCTTTGGCCGTAGAATTACCATCAATTACCGGTAGAAGACGTTCTTCACATCGGGTTACAGTACTAATTAGCATCCTATCAATGGGAATTCCAGGATCCTAAAATGGAGGTACTGTACCATATAAGGCCATATTTTGTGGGGATATTCCCTTACATAGGCCTTATATAGGGCTTATATATGGTAGGTACCTCCAATTTAGGATCCTGGAATGGCCATTGATCCTAGATTGCTCCAACAAAAATGTCGACTTTCTGGCTGGAGTTTGCACCTTCCATCAGCTCTCATCCAATGCAATCGCACACGCACACACACAAATATACACATGTGTTCAAACAAAGGCAAGTGAATTACCACCATCCAGAGTATAATTTGATTCCTCGGAAACGATAGTCGTCATATTGTTTTCTTCTCAAAATTCATCATCCCCAAGTTCAGCCAGAGATCGAAGACAGAACTAAACGGATCTAAAAGGCAAAGGTTTCAACCAGTTACCCAAGCCTTTTTTCATTGCAAGCCATTGCCATGTCGGTTCTTGGCTTCGCCGCCGTGAACGAAGGAACGCTGATGAATAACGTAAGTGACATGAATAATAAATTCACTATGGAAAAATAGGGAGAAAAAAACATGTCAGTGTGGCCAACTCAGATACCACCAACTTAAATCAGGGTCTTCACTGGCATCCGTCCCAAGTGATCTGCCCCTCCCCATCTCGGAACAGTTTCTGCTTCATTTTAGACGCACACACACACACATACGACAACCATTACTGGACACATTCCAAACCCGTCCCGGGGCTACTCACTGTGTCTTACTCTACCGGATTGCCCAAGATATCCCAAGATTCCTTCAAATGGTCTTCCCCGGGCAAGAGGTATGGCGTTGCAAAGATGGAGGGTGACATCGGCGACTGATCATCGTCCTTGTCCACCACAGGACTGCAGGCTTCGAATCGACGGTAGGCTCCGTCGTCCGGGTGCAGCATCGAGTACACCTGATCGCGTTGGAACGATGGCTTGGATGCACCATCCAGGCATTTAAACACCTCATCTTCAGGGACCCTAAAGTAAATAGATCATAATAGATCCAGTAAACCATCCGACATCACTCTGTGTATACCAAAACTGACCCTATCTGGCCGTGGTCACCAGGATAAATCTCATCAGCAAGTGACTGTGGTTGGTTTCCCACCCATCCACCTCCAAAGAAAAATCACGTGGGATTACCAATCAAGCATCCCAAGCAAAGGAAACAAATCTAAAAAATGGTCAAACCATGTCAAACCGCTTGAACGTCAAAGTCCTCAATCATTAAATCATCAAACTGTGGCTGTCAAAAATAAGGATACCATTATATATTCAAAAAACACAATTCACAGAGTGAACAAGATAAACCATCAAATCTGGGTAAATTATAATATTTCACTAACCTGAATTGTTGGGCCATTTTGGGATGATTCCCCTTACTAACTATGATTGTAGTGAGGTCGCAGTGAGGTCGTGATCAAATTTACCCAGATCAAATGTCTCACTACCCTCCAGCGACTGACTGGGAAATCCCTGAACTAAAATGTGCATTTCAATGGTAAAGTCCATCCAGCAGGCCATGTTGGGTTAACCAACCACAATAATTTACGAAAATAATGCAATATAGAATGGTTGGTTAAGCCATGAATTATTATGGGGAAATATTCCAATATACTCTAGAATAATACAAAATACTACTATTGGGAACCACAATAATGGAATAGACATAAATAGAGAATGTTCCCGTTCCATCCACGAGTTATTCATCAGTACTTCCTACCCTATCTTTCAAAAAAGTAATGTGATAATCCCAAGAATAAACCATCATCATTCAGTAGGCTAGGTTTGCTACTGATTACTACTGATTACTACTGATTACTACTGATTACTACTGATTACTACTGATTACTACTGTACTATGGTCATAACCCAATAATAATAATCCCAACTATTCATCAGTATCCCCAATGAAGTCTATCATTGGGTGTACCCCGCCACGTCCGCCACGTCGAAACGCTACTCAAACAGCACCGCTCCTCCCATAGTAGGCGGTGAAGCGAGGCAACGCAGCTGAAACACATCACCTGCCGCTGCGGTCCATGACATAAGGTCTATACCAATGCCTGGGCCTATACGATATGGCAACACGTGCATAGCATGATAATGTATGATAGTTACTTATATAAATATGTGATAATATGAGTGTGTGTGTATGTAAATTAAGCGATAAAAATGAAAACAACTTGGTGTTTAAACTTTAAACCAACAAATATTCACGTATGCATGTACTGTAAGCATGCAGGTGTTCAAATAAATTATTATTACATATTATTACTATCAACGGTCGCCTCATTTAAGAGTTTTAGGACGTTTCGTTCATTGTGGCTGAAAAGAGAGTGAAAAACCCTGCAGCCAGGCTTCTGGATACGAAGTAAACATCACCAAGGAATATCCAGCTTTAACGTATGGAGCAGGCCAAAACTTTGCCATGTGTAGATTGGTGAGGATATCAGCCGCAGTTCGGGCCCGGAAGGCCAAGTATCCGAACATACCAACCAGCAGGTATTCAACACCACAAAGGGCTGAGCTGAAATACATTGCAAACATCATCTTTTCCCGTTTCGAACGGAACTTGCTGTCAACGTCTTCATAGGTCTGCGCTCGCAACTCTCCTTGGGAAGCAGTGAGGGGCTGCTAAAGAACACAGCTTTGTGCTTCTGAATATCATCGTAAGTCATCTCATGCACGTGATCAAATTGTGATGCTCCAAAGGGCAGTCAACAAAATTGAGCAAGTAGAACGATACCTTCCAGTCACCCAACAAGATGGCCTGGAACGAGGTTTGCAAAATAAGACCCAGAATGCATGACCGAAGTAGGGAAGCAAACACTAGAAAATACACTGAAACCAATGTCGGTGTCAAGATCTTGGAGAATGGTGAATGGAGTGGGCCCCTCCACTGATACTAAAGGACTTGTGAGAAAGGAGAAAAGAATAAGATGCAGGAAGTCAAAAAGATGAGGAAACCAACTGAATGGTCAAGCTGGAAGGTTTGAAGGCATTGCTCGAAACAAGAAATTCCAAAAGACCTATCTTTTCCGACCATTCATTTCTGGTCACGAAGAACCTTCTTCCCCCATATTCCCCCTTCAGGCCCGAAGGGCACCAAGCTGCCGTAGAAGATCGGCACATTCATGTTGCAGGTGTATGCGAAAATCAGCACCGGAAGTTGTTCCATGAAACCCACTCGGCCGTGTGCCCAGTACTGCACTGGGCCATCCAGCGCTTCCGAAACATCGATGGTCTTGGTGCCAGCGACCACTAGGGCCACCGATAGCAGCAGGATCATCAAAATGCAAAGCAAGGAGGCATGGCGGAGGGCTCCCATGCCTTTGACGGTCAAGGCCCCTGGTGCGTGCAAGTTTGCAACCAATTTTCTCCCCATCAGCTTATTACCATCCATTTTCATACAGGTTGCATCATCGTATCGTCATTATCATTGGATACCTTTTGGATCCTTTTAGTATATCACTCAAATCTTGACAATCTGGGGAATGCACCTAAGAATCCGACCAAATCGATGCTGAAATATATGCTGGAGCGTTTGCCTAGCCCATGATCCCGGAGGATGTATGGTCCACCCTCAGCTACCGTGGCGAGGTTCTAGGCATGGAGCTCAAGGGCATCAACACCAACAGACCAGACAAGACCAGCACCAATGTTCGATCTTGAAGAATCTCTGGCGCATTCAAAAAACCCAGAAAGGATGGGACAATGTCGCCAATGATCATCACCTCAAAAGGCTGTCTTTTGACGCAAACAACGCATCGAAACTCGACTGGGCGGGGCGATCCTGCAAAAGACGTACAGTAATAACAAAACGCACCTGGAACCACCAATCAGTAAAGAGTGAATCAATACACGCTGCATGCAGCCCAAAAGAAAGGCGTTGAAATATGGTTGCAGCCAAGTCACATATGACACAAGCACTCCAAAGTTGTATAGTGCAATAGTGACATCAACCGTAATGCCAGCACGAGTACCGTACAGCACATTCGCCACTTCTGCGTATGACTTTTGTCGTGACTCTTCCATGGCAATCAGCAGCATCCAAACCTGGATTTGCTGAACATAGGGTAATTATCCCAGAATCCCACGGTTTTGCCATTTTGCCATCTTGTTTCCCATACCACAAAAAACACTGCATTGAATGGGCATTTTATCCGCACCCCGTTATCAAACACGCCCAGTTTATCCAGAAAGCCACTGTGGCAGCGGGTCAAACTTGGAGCAATACCCAGCAGTGGGGCTAGCTATGGCTAGCTGCTTGAGCACACCCCAAAACTTGTTTATCCTCTTGTAGCTTCCTTTAGCTACAGAAAATCAGTGTTTTTTTTTTGTTGTCAACTCAATGGGATTACCTAAAGGTCACAACCAACTAATCCCTTCTTCCTATTACTAAAACTCACCAAAATTTAAAAAAATAGGATTGGTGTGCACCTCCGTTTTTTCTGGTTGGGCACAATTGGATTCTTAATTGTGGTAATTGAGAATCAATAGGAGAACAGGATGGTGAAACAATGGGTTCAACCCCCTATTAATGAAAATAGATTGCCACCTGGAGGTTTTTTATTAGGGTCCCATCTCACAAGTTTTATTTATTATTAAGGTTTTCATTGGAATATTAGGGGAAAGCTTCGGAATCCAGTTTTTGGCAATATTCTATATAGATGTTTAAAAGGGATTTATATAATCAAATTTGAAATCGAGTTTTTTTTGTTTTTATCCTTAAGGTTTCCATTGGAATATTAGGGGAAATCCGAAATCCAGTTTTTGGCAATACTTTATATAGATTGTTTAAAGGGATTTAATCAAAGTTGAAATCAAGTTTATTTTTATTATTAGGGTTTTCATCGGAATATTAGGGGCACCCTAAAACAAAATACCACCTATATAACAATGAGATAGATCACCGACGCACCGAGTTTACCATTTGGGGGGTGGGGGGGTTTTAGTAATAGGAGAGAGGATTAAATGGATTTACCGTTTTACCCTTTGGATCCCTTTGGATCCCTTTTGGATCCCTTTGGATCCCTTTGGATCCCTTTGGATCCCTTTGGATCCCTTTGGATCCCTTTGGATCCCTTTGGATCCCTTTGGTATACCACGGCAAACAGTTAAATTATCCAAAAAGGTACCCTAGGGTAAGCTAACATCGATGTGGAAAATCCATGGGAAAACCTTAAGAACATAGTCTACGAATGGTTGTTTGATCACATCTATGTTAGAGCTTACCGGTAAATGTGTCACATCCCTGAGCACTTCTGGCAGCATTCCCCCCCGTCCGGTGAGAAAAATGCTTCCGCGTGGCGGTCATGCAGCAGAGGCCAGCAGTGAGGACCAACAAAGCCTTGGAGATTTTTATGCAGCAAAAGCGACCCAAAAGCATGTCATTAAATGTTATTAAGATATCATAGATCATCATAGATAATGATAGTCAATGATAATCATAGATCATCATAGATAATGATAGTCAATGATAATCATAGATCATCATAGATAATGATAGTCAATGATAATCATAGATCATCAT
>Ga0126342_10010346_pt1 | contig 16689 bp, 16 predicted proteins | sample Cyp1metagenome_FD_92528 | JGI IMG/M metagenome (GOLD analysis project Ga0126342, IMG submission 92528) | Coral microbial communities from Lord Howe Island, Old Settlement Bay, Australia - Cyphastrea 1 metagenome | ecosystem: Host-associated > Invertebrates > Cnidaria > Coral ... | reverse complement strand
TAAATTGTTGTTTAAAGGGGATCAATTAAAAGTCAAATTGGCCAAACTGAAATTTTCGGAAATTGGAGATGGATGCCTGTTTTTAGTATTAGGGGGACGTTTAGTATTAGGAGGAAGGGATTATTCTCATGATCAACCATAGGTTTTCAGGGCTACCTCATTTTCAGACACACTTATAAGGTGTTCATGTGTTGTTTGTTTTTTTGCTTCATGTTTTCTTGACTGTATTTACAGTTCTGGGACAGGATCCTAAAGGAATATGACCGTTTGACGCGCATGTCTTAATTTATTTATATCGCAGGCTTATTTCTTTCCCTTCTGTCCCTCCCCGATTTGGTTGATGGCCTTGGTGTTCCTGCCACACAGTTGGTCCCAAGTCCGGTTTGCCAGATGCACTGTTTTGCTCTCACATGTTATTTGTTGTATTTCTCACTTGTTCTGTTGCAGGGTAACTAGGTGGCCGTTGCAATGCAAGGATCAACCCTTCAGGCATTTCACTGGATTGCCTTATCTGTTGAGATGTTTGGCGCCCAACCAAACATAAAACAGTCCGCTGTATGTGATTTTTGCGCCCTCACGAGTTTATTGCTGCAACCAAGGCATATGTTGTGACCACCCGTCACACCCATCGTTTGGCTGCAACCCGGGAAGTACTCAGCAATCTCGGTGTCACTGCAGTCACTGCAGTGAAGGAGATGTAGCTTGCCTTTGATGGATTCAGCGTGTGTAAACGTTGACCCTCAAAGTGGCCACTAAGGGGTGCAACCAATGAAACATGTAGGAAGATGGTGGCCAATGATGTGTTCAGATTTGTTCAGGGGGAGGTCGATTGTGGTCGATTCCATGGACCCCATGGATTTGCGAAGGGTTGACTAACCAACATTCCAGAGGTGCGTCAGCTACTTGTACCACGGGATGTGTTGGTTTGTGATAACCCCGAACGTAGTTGAACCATGTTGAACCCAACTCACAAAAACGCCAGGCTAGGCAGTTGATCTAGGTGTAGGTGCATGGCACGGGTTGAACCACCGATTTGCCACTGGGGGAGGAGGAGGCCTTAGACTGAATTAAATCATGTGTGGGATTCATTATAGATATTTATAGATATAAAGCACCAATATCAAGTTCACCTTTCCAGTTCACCTTTCCTGTCGCATGACAACATGTTTAATTACAAGTTGTAAGGTATAAGATGAGCGGTGATTGATACACATATTATGCCAGTGCATGTGCAATGTGGCGTTAGAACTGAAGAAATGATGATGTGGATCGCTTCTGCTCGTATATGCAATGTTGCATGCTACAGATTTGGGGTCATTACACTTGAATCGCCTGCATCCAGGCCATTACGTCAAGTAGACTTTGGAAGCTCGGTGGCGTCGAAGAGGGGGAGATGTTTGGTCAATGGAATGGATGTGTTGGAAGGTCCCAAAAGACCCGGTTAATCAAGAAGCAACTAATGCCTGCTTGGCCCCAAGAATCCGGGATTGATTTGATAGCGACTAATAAGGGATTGTTTCCAATATGTGCTCTTGACAATGATGTAGTCAAACGCCATCGTGATGGTCACCGACGGTCATCCCCGGTGGTCATTTTTTCACTTGTGCCGCTGACTATCATTCATGTTCGTATACAGTGAACAAGCAACAACACTTTAATGATCTTTAATGTGTCCTCCCCAAAGAGAGCAAATGAAAACATGCGCCATCCACAAAGGTCCACGGAGCACGCCGCGTACGCCCATGGTTTTCGTCATCTTTTTGGATCCCGGCGCAGAGAAGCTGCACGAGGATCCCAACTCGGACTGGCGGAAGACGATGGACAGACTTGACTTCAAGCAGGTCTCTCAAGTTCAGAACCGCATGAGCATGTGGGCCTGCAAAGCTGGCGACACAGCCCCGAGCATCCTGGAATTCAGTTCCTCAGTTGCAGATGTTGACTTATATATATATATTATAGACTTATATGATACGATATGATACGAGGTTGCTTCAAGCGGATGTGGCTTCAGAGATGCCCCAAGGTTACCAACCATCGTTTGGTTGGAGGTTCTGATCAGCACATATCAGCACCTTTACGTACGCTCTGGAACTGGGAGGAAGATCCTGGATGAGGTAACCAGGGCTGGTGTGTCCTACCCAAGGCCATTTGAGAGGATGGCATTGGCAACCTTGATGCTTAGAAAGTCAGTTGCGCATTCAATCACATCCAATTATAATTATATAATTCTATAATTGTTATATATCGCTATGATTTTAACCTATCCCTATGCTTTGGCAATGTTCCCTTTGTTTTATCATGTGAATATGCAGTGTTCTTCATTCATTACCGGTGGATATAGGTGGCGCCGCTAGTTTTTTGTAGGATAAGGAGGCTTGTGTCCCCCTCTCTCTCTCTCTCTCGCTCCCTCTCTCTCTCTCTCCCTCCCTCCCCTTGCCTTGTTTGAATTGGAATGTCAACTTTTCAGTAGCGATAGTGCAGTTTATGCCAGAAGGGCCTGTGGCCAAAAGGAGCGACCATCAAGTCATGGATCTCTCATGACCTTTTTCTTGTTGTATGTCATATACGTAATGTGCATCCTGCAGCGGCTCACTTTTACACGTCATAACTTGTTTTGGTTTGTTTGTTTTCATCGATGCAGATCTCTATCAATCTGCCAATCTGAAGTGTGCGTGCTTTTTTGTTGTTTTTCTCTCTCGATATCTTTCCATGTCCCTATCGCTACTCTCTCTTGAACATTTCTCTCCCGGCTTTTGGGTTTTCGCACGAAAGGAGCGCCTATGTGGCATTGTTCCAAAGTTGCCAACAAAGTTCAATGCAACATCCTAAAAATGGCGATGGAGGGAGAGAGAGAGAGAGAGAGATCCTGAAAATTGCCAAGATATATCCAAAAATGCCAACATCTCTCATGCTTTGGGCCCTTCGTTTTGGCCCAACCACGAGATGTCACTGTCCCAAGGTGCGCGCCTAGAGCATCGAACCCTTGAGGACTTCCTGGCGCTGCGAGATTGTGCGACTTGTGAGCCCTGCCCTTCACCGACAGGAAAAGCTGGAGGACGACCGGAGGTCCTCCTGTTGGGAGGCGACGGCGACGAATCATTTGAGAGTATCTGGTTCTATGAACCTTGATTAATCGAGAAGCTGCAGGGTGATCAGGGTTGAAACTGCCGACGCATGCTACTCTAGTTTGCTCCATTTGGATCGTTTGGGTTGTTTCTTGCACTTGGGAGGGCCCAAAATCTTGCAAAAGCGACCAAACAAAGGCCTACAATTGTAAGCATCAGATGGTCTACACAAAGTTCAGCTCTTTATGAACCTTTTGGACACATCGTGTTCAGGTGTCGGGCGGTCAGGGATGAAGGACTTGCCTTGACCATTTCAGATACGCCCCTGGAGTGTAGCATGAAACTCAACAAGGGCCTTTCCCGACAGGAAATTAGCTATAAATGATGTAAAATCATTGTTTTTGTTTACTCATATCACGCCGCTTCATTTTTCTTATATTATATTTCCCTTAATTCCAAATACTCCCAATACGGAGCCCCACTACATGAACAGATCCAACACTAAGCTCTGTGTTTCTCTTTGCGGTGGTATTTCATATGATTAGGGCAGGGGATTGTGTAACTATGATTTTGGTTGGTGGTTTGGAACACTTTTCATTTTTCCATATGTTGGGAACAATCATCCCAACTGACTAATATGTTTCAAAGGGGTATGTCAACCACCAACCAGTTGTTACATTCTAAGTACCCAAATATCCAGGTTTTTTCGGCATTTTTCGGGGATCCCATGAGTCACCGAGTCAGCGTTTTGCTCAGGAAAGCTTCTCCAAACACAAAGCCCCCGTGAGAATGAGAACCTGCTTCAACTCTCAATCTTTGAGTCGAAAAGTGGTGGAGGAAGAGGTCAAGGCCTCTATGCGGCGATTGTTTACGGATGAGGGCACCTGCTCGTTGACACTGGTTTCTGCAAAAGAATTTGATAGAGATGGTAGTTTCCTAATTTTGAAATGATGCACCCCAAAGCTATCCAAGTACAACTTGGTCAATGCTTATCATTTTCAAACATGTTCAATGAGGAACACCAATTGGTGATAAGGGCTACCCCAATCTTAGGAAAGCCACGAATGCTGAGTTGGGGGATGGTAAAGCCCTTGAAATGTGTATGATATATCATATTATACTTGAAATGTGTATGATATATCATATTATACCTATAAATATGTATACTGTATATATAATATTATATATTATGTATATAATATCACGTTATTAAGTTATCACAACGTCCTATGCATTCTGATTTATGTGTGTGTGCATTTCTGGGAACTGCTGAGCCAGTGGTGACACCAGAAGCCTTCAATAAGGTTCTTGTAGGGCAAGGAGATGAGGATGGCGGTTGGCTCCTGCAGGATAAGGTCTTTCAAATGCGTGACTTGTGCAATCTTTGGCAGCAGGTGGGAGATCAATCAGGAAAGCCAACAGACAAACCCGTGCTCATCCTCGTTGACACGTGTTATGCATTGAGGCTTGGCTTAAGATAGGCAGATAGGCAGTCCGTGCCGTCCGAGCTCAGAATTTCTGCATTTCTGGCTGTCAGAAATTCAATTCCTGTTGCCACGGCGGCCACGTTAGGAAATTTCTCGATGAAGGCCTCAGCAGCCTCAGCTCCTTGCCCAAGACCTGGATTCTTCAGCTCAGCTGCTCAGCCACCGAGACTATCACTAGCTGTGACTTTGCAGCGTCTTTTGTGCGAAGCCAAAGCCCGTCCATAAGATTTGCGGGTGACGTGGAGCTTTTGCAAACGCTTCCTGTTCAGCCATCCTTCTACAATCGCGCTGACGGAAACAGAGTCCAACTCGCAAACGACTTCTTCGTCGAAACTTGTTGAAACAGATTCCGGAATTGATTGCCGGTGTGGGACTGTTGGGTTGGAAGACGCTTCTACTTGTTTGGTCTGGTAGAGATGATTGTTATAGTGCCGCGAACCCAATGCCATAAACCCATCCGCTATAGAGGTTTATTGTTGCTGGGTATACTGGTATACCCCACGTTGGGAAGTTGTAAAACTGGCCCGCAAATGGTTAGTCAATGGGACGGTTTGTTATTGGGTTTACCACATTCTCGAAAATTGTCAAATTTGCATTGGACATTGAGTTCCAGGAGTGAATTCCCTTGGTTGAAGAGCAAGCTTTCAACGCTTGACATTCAAACTTGCGAGCGCCCCTCCGAGTTGCAACAAACTCGGGATCGCAGGGACGCAGGGATCACACCTTTTCCAGTCTCGTTACTTTTCATGAGCTTACAAGACTTTGTGGCATTTTCCGGAAATACTTTTGGGGTGCTTCCCACCAATCTGTGGAATGAGGTAACCAATCATTCCTCGCCAAAAAAAATGGAAACCTAAAGCCACACAATTCCCGAAAGGGAATCATCATAAGAATTATGACCACATCACTTGATATTTAGGATTGTCCTGTCTCAAACATGTTTCAAAGTTATCAACCCGTGGAATCAACACAAGAATCCCACCCAGTTATTATTCTGCTTTTCGCCACCTGACCCGGTGATAATATGACCTGGCTAAATCTTTCTTTGTAGATGATTCACCGATGATATGTTTTTCTTGGGAAGCTCCTGCCATGTGAATTTGCCAGGGTAATTGTATCATACAGTACTTGTTGTTGGGGCATCCAAGAGTTCCAATCTCACACTTCAGTACAGTAAATCCCAGGAGTTGATGGGTGTACAGCTGCCACTGATGGAGAGAGAGTCGGGTGCACTTTTGGATGATGAGAGCGACTGCAGCAGTGTGAGCACGGCCGACACTCGAAGGTTGTGTCATGAGGCTGAAAAAAGGCAGCCCAGAAGTTTCTTGGCACAAAAAAGATGTGGGTCAGAATGGCAGTGGCGCCATGGGCAGTAAATCAGTTGGATGCGATTTATTCAGGTTTAGGATCCATTGTGAACTTCCAAGTGTTGTTTTGTGATGTCTTTGCTCATGGTAGTGAATAAGAAGTGTACTTAAGGTATCTTGAGGAGGCTGCTTTCTGATTCCCAGCCTGGGAACTGAGGGTTTTAATCTGTTTCAAACATGATGTTTAAACTTACCTAGCTGTATGGTCAATGTGGGTGACAGTCACCCGTGATTACGTGGTCATTTGCTAGCTAGTGCGGTATGTGGAGACATGTTGAGTATAAGGTGGGAGCTTGTGTCATATTGGTGGCAAAGTTACAAGGGGTTTGCGGTGGTGTTGTTGTCCTGATCACTCCATACAATGTTCCTGATTTTTGCTGGTGGCGATGTGGCCGCTGGTGCTGCATGACATTCACTGGGCAACCAGCACCATGGTTCGTGTTGTTATACAGCTGTGGTTGTTGCTGAGGTTTCCCCTGTTTTCTCAGTTTTCTGGCATGATCCAACCGGAAGGCTACCTGCAAGAACTTGCTCTCGTGCATCATCAGAGGGACAAACCAACTCTGGAGCACTTTGTGACCGATATCCTATTGAAGAATGTTCCAGCCACTCAGTGGTATTCGGTATTCGTAAGAAAATCAATTTTGGAGGGTGGTGCAAAAGCATGAGGGAAGACCAAAAGGGTCCATGCACAAACGTCTATATAAATACTTCAGGTGGCTAGTAGTTCAAAACGTATCCAAAACATAGTTTGTTTTTGAGGGATTCTATACTTTTCGAATCCGGTGACTGGAATGATTGGCCCTCAATTGACTTTTGTTTGACGGGGTGAAATCACCAGACAGTTTGGGAATGGCTCCAATTCGTGAAACGTCAAAAATTCAGCCATAGATGTTCAGAGGGGTTTCCTCTATCTAACCCAGGGTAGGTGATAACAGTAGGAATCTATGATCATTAATTATAATATATATATACACGTGAGCTCACGTATTTATATATGAATTCTATAGTAGCATTATATAATCCAGAGTAGACTCAGATGCTCGGAGTGGCCCCCTCTGTGTTTTTTCCCACCCGCTACAATCGTAACACATGTGACCATCCTGGGCCAAGGGCGGAGCGCAGCAGCTCATTCAGCTTCTCGACAGAAATTTGGAGCCCCCCCTGCGCCGTGTCTGATGGTCTCACGGAAACCAAAATTATGGTTTTGGGATGGTTTGGGAGTTTGGGATTGTATTCTGGTTGGTGGTTTGGAACATGAATTTTATTTTTCCATATACTGGGAATAGTCATCCCAACTGACTTTCATATTTTTCAGAGGGGTTGAAACCACCAACCTGTATTGTTTGGGAGGGTTTTAGCATTCAATATATTTCATCAACTGTCAGCTGTGGTTGTGGCTGTACGTCGCTGCGGCTGCACGGACAATTTTTCACCTGGTTGGAATCCTGGTTGGACTTTGGGCAGTTTCTATCTTCCTGGCAACGGTTGTGTATCATTTCGGGGGCCCGAAATAGGGGGCCCTTAAGGGGACCCGGTTCATGACCGGTTTGGCTGATGTTTTTGCCCGCCACCAAGCTGCAAACAGCCGAGCCAAGGCATCCAAAGCTCGAAGAATTTCTCGAGACTTTAGAGACATTGATGCGGCTTCTTGGCCAAGCATGGCCAAAATATATTTGAAGGAACATGTGGAAGGAAGGCCGTTTTTTTCTTAAGGCACCCAAAGGCAGACATATCCAAACATGCATACCGACTGCATACGTCTTAGAGTATTCAGTCAAAGGTCCAACAAGTGAGCCTTTCTTGGGTTGACTTTCCGGCTGGTGGTTTCATGGTTTGATTCTGTTTTGATCATTTCCAACCACCCAAGGGTATTCCCCCAACACGTATTTTTGTTGGCCACAATCAACCCTTCGGAAAGGATTCCTTTCAGAGGAATCCTTAGACCATGATGATTGGGATAATCATCCACCATTATACCTCATCTTGGAGGGTGAAACCGCCAACAAGCTTTAATTGACACGAATGACCGAATGACCTGTTTTTTCCTTCGAAAGAAGACCACCCGATTGGGAAGATGCCATAACTTGATTGGCACATTTGGGAAATGATATAGAACATATTAACATATGTCTGGATTTTCTGGTGTAGATAGAGTATGGCTCAGGTTCTGCCTTTGGAAGTGGTTCAATGTCAGCATATTTTCTCCCAATCCATCATGCATAGCCAAGGGGTGTGTAAATTCCATGTTTTTGTTTTCCTCACGTCCGAACGGTTGTTGATGGACATATGGCTGGTCGATGTTCAACCGGGATGTTTGACCAGCCTTGAAAGCCCGATTCATGGGGCACCCCCAATGAGGATTTTTCTTGTTAAAATTGCTATTTTGGAGTAGTATAATGTAGTATACCAAACATAAATAGATGTGGAAAACCCATGTTTCCTAGGAACATTTTGCAAAGATGGGAGGTTTTCACACCTATGTTAGTTTACAGGAGGTACCCCATTTGGTGGACACACCATCATTAGCACATTTTGTTCGCGCATGGTCATGTTCTTCGTTCAATATATCCCTCCAAGTCCCAGGCCAGTTTCTACGAGAGGTCCGACGAACAACGGCGATGCCAATGAGATCATTACAGAAGTGTGTTCCTGGTTTGAGCGTCTGGCGGTACATGCCGGTTTTGACCATTAAAAACTAAGATGTCACATGAGTTCACCATGTTACTTTGAGATTTAGCGGATATAAAATCTTGGTTTGGCAAGTAGGTTCATGCTCCCCTAATTTCATCACCAACGCCAAAAAAAAAGACAAAACCAGGGTTCCGTTTGGGGGAGGGATTGATATTGGGGGAATGGAATTGATTGTTGTTTTTATTCATGAGGTGATGCTGAGTTGGGAAGTTGGGAATTGATCAACAAACATGTTATTGTTCTTTTGTGCAACACTGCGGGTAGAACCTTCAATTGGCCGGTACTTACCTAGATATTTTGTTGTTTTGTCCCTTTGACTGTCATGATTTCAGTCAATTGACTTGAATTTCTGGGATGGTGGTTGCCAACCAATCATTGTTTCCCCGTATCTTCAGTCGATTGCTGAGATGGTGTCATCTTCTGGCGACTCAGGTGATTGGTGGCGTCAGCGGTCTCACCTCACGATGGACGATGTTCTCAGCGAATTCCTGGCGGACTTTGCCAAGAAGATTCCGGTCACAGACGTGGAACTGTCAAGTTGACAAGTTCGAACATTGCCCCATGACAGTGGCGGGGCGGGAACAAAGGTGAACCTCCACTGGTTGACACCGGGCTGTGGGTCAAAACATGAATATTTCCAATGAATATGTGAGATAGCAAGCTCATTTGCAAGACAAAGTCCAATTCCATTTGTTCCTTTGTTCTGCCTTGCAGTTCATTGATCTTTTCTAAGACATTCTAAGGTGACCATCTCAAGGGGTTAAGTTCCCCCAAACCAGGTGATAACACATGATAAAAGGTCATGTTCGATGGCCTGGGGTTGGTTTTCAGTGTTTGAACTTTGAGACAAGCTGCAGGGCTAACACACATTATTGGGGATATTGACCTGGCTTCGACCAGCAGAACGCAGATGGAATCATTTTATCAGAATCCTGGCTGATCAGTGCAAAAATGGTGTCCTGAGTGACCCTCCTTGATACGTCAGATGGTTTGATCATGTTTGATCCATAGTTCATTGTCTATAACTGCTCCAAAAAAGGGCGGAGTTTTTCTCTCAGGCAGCCGTTGAAGCTTGGCAATGGCTTGACAATTCCAGAAATACAATTGAACATGATGAACATGGCTGGTTTTGTTCACCACTTGACAACCGCATAATGAAGCTTGGGATGTCAGAAGCATCAAAACTAACAAAATTAGGACATAGAACGAATAAAATGAAGATTTGGGACTTCAGGCACCTGCAAAGACAAAAAAAACACCATGGTTTAGGGAATGAAGATTTTGGAATTTCAGTATCAAACCTCGACCACATTTGACCACCGAGATCAAACCAATAAACCTAGGACGTCAGCATCAAACATGGGCCAAATGGCACAATGAAGCTTTCACCAGTTTGATGATGTGGTAAATCCAATATCTCACGCAATATCACCCCAGAATAAACAAACATCCCCACATGTTACAGTATCAGAAATGGGTTGTAAAAGTTTAAGCCATCCAAATTTGCAGGTTCTTTAAAGGTAACCAGCTGAAGTCGCAATCCGCTGATGTCGGCTGATGTCCAGACTGGGCCTTCACAGCTGGATCTGGTGGAGTCAATTACTCCCAGGCGTCAAGTGGCCAGTTTACTACCAGGGTGTACCAGTTTAAGAAGTAATTCATCACTATTAGTGGGGTAGCTCCCTCAATTAATCAGAATTAATCAGTAGTTAGCCAAACAAAAACTTCCAGGGTTGACGGTCAGAAGCAAACATGCATTTTCCATCATGTTCCTGCAAACATAATGGTCCCACACTTCTCCTCATGTGAATACCCTGAAGTTCTCAAAATGATGTAGCTTCGGATGCTTTCACAAGGGTTGGTTTTGACCAGTATCCATGTTGGACAAACTGTTGAAAAGAAACTCAAAGATGGATCACCCTGTTTCTGGATGAGACAGTGGAGAGTCCAAAAGAAGGGCCACAATTGGGTTCTGCCAATGTTTGGTTGGACTTGGCCCCCACCCATTTTCTGGTTAGATTCATGCCGTCCGTGATCCCAGGGGAAAAATACAGTAAACTTCTCGTTTGCCTGGCAACACCATGGTTTCCTCCCAGCACCGTCGGTGGAAGGTGTCAGTTTGTGGACCCAGTGCGCGTTGAATGATGCTGGGCTGCTGCTTTCAGTTTGTTTGTTTCATCATTTCAGCCCCAAGGTGGGATAGAATATGGTTTTTCCGCTTGTGTATGCCATGTTTATCTTCCCAAAATGAGAGACCAGCATCCAATAGTTGTTGTGAAAAACAATGAGGGATGGGCTATGTGTGAGCAGCGCTTGAAGTTTAGGAAGTGTTGGATTTGGGGCATGAAGAACTGGATCGCTTCTGGCAAGACTATGTGCTGGACTGGTCTTCTCTTCACATTGACTCGGGAGCCTCGCTGGAAGATGCCAGATTTTTCATGAAGTGGACCTACATTTTGACTCAAACCGAGGAGGTTCTCCAGATCAAATAGGGGTCTGGAAGTAGGGCGACTGGATGGGTAGTATAAGTTCTGTACTGACTGATCTTTGGCTATAATTGTAGGTATTTACTGACCAGACATCGTATTTTGCAGGGTATGATCTAAGTTTGCTAGTGGGAGCTGGGACACTTACTACTAACTACTTTACTTTGTGGTTGCTGTGCTTCGCGTTTTCTCCACTTGGTCATTGGTACCCTTGTGCCCACGCTGTCATCTTGCATGATGGACAGCCGTGGGGCCCACGGCTCCGTTACCAACGTCTTCCATTACTCGTTTCGAGCATCGCACCTCTGGATACGAATGAACAATCATATGTTGGATCCACAAAAACTAGCCATCCACAATTTTTATAGTTATACAACTTATATATACAGTATATATATATTATAACTGCACATGTATATATATATATATAATATTATTTAGATGTAATAAACATTAATAATCGGCTATATAATGGATATTGTATCTTAATCAACCCCTACTGTAGTTTTTAACGGAACCCCAAAGCCCTAAGCGTTGATCCGCCAGGTCCTGAAATCCGTGGCTTCGGACTGCCTCTTTGGTGTGTTGACGGTGCTGCTCCAGTCGCTTCCAGCCATTGATTACGAAAAAGGTCGAAGTGACACTGGGCGCTATCAGTTGATAAATTGAAGATAGATCACTTGATATATTTCCAGATATATTGAGATGTAGATATATATATATATATATCACTAGATATACCCTCTGGTAAACGTTGCCACACAACGAACTGGAAAATCACCACCATGTTTCATGGGAAAACTCACGACATTTCGACTGGGCCATGTTCAATAGCTATGTTAAATTACCAGAGGGTACTTCCTGAGTTTGTGTAAGGTGATGATATATTTTCATATATTTTGCCAACAGGAAATCCATCGTGGGAATCTATAGGGAAGAAACCCAGCAAATCCAAGGCTTCGTATGTCTTCGGAGATGTTTTTTTTTTGTGCGTCCCGGGACCCAGAAGCTGAGGCAATGGAGCTGCATGATTCCTTCTCAGCCAAGTGCATTTACCAACATCTATTTCTGTAAATGTTGCAGATGTCATCCAACTAAGTATCTCTTTAAAAACTGTCAGTTTCATCCTTTTTAATCCTTTTTATCCAGGTAGTTCTTTAGATTTACCATGATTTACCCATGTAAATTCAAGGAAAGTTCCATCAAGTTCCAATGTCATCCACTTGAACTGCCTAGATTTTGGATGTAAAGTTCCATAAATATTCCATAAATCATATAATTATCAAAAATCCCAGATATGATTTATATAATGATTATCATCCAACATATGATTTTCTGGGATCATAAATCCTCTGTGGATCCGATGGCCACCGTCCTCAGGAAGCTTTGGAGGTGTTGGAGATCACGGAGGATTTGGTGGCCATCCTGGATGAGTGTCTCAGCATGTGAATTGGTATGTAATTATATGGTATATAATGATGATCATGTTGGTATGTAATTATATGGTGTAGTTATATGTGGGAACATGATGATAAACAAAACATGGTATATATACTTTATGGTCTATGGTTTAGGTGTAGGTTAGTATTTTAACATGTTGTTTAGCTTGTTGACGTTGATTTCACGTAATTTTATCGTAGTTTATCAACCTAAGCCTAAACCTATGATATAAAATGCCAGACCTCCCTAAATCTTTGACTACACGGAACAGAATTCATGAATGGATGCAATTAGAGGAACATATATAAGTTTTCTCCCAAAGGGGAAAAGGGATAGATCATGATAGATCAATGATTTTGTTTCGCATAAACAACACCTTTGACCTGCCCAAGTCACTGGTGCGTGACAACCACTGGAGCATTTGTTTCTCTTGCTTTAGGTTGATATGTTTTTGGCAGGTTGCCTAGAAGTTGCCATGAAGGTCAGAACAGTGGTCCAATATGTGGCGTAAATTGAGTTCTGTAAAGACGATCATTTGACCAGATTTATTAGAAGGATTCATGAAGACATTGCAAAACTCTCCAGCCGTTTAAACAGTTTAAGATGTTAAGTTCAAACCTCAAGCAATATCAACAGGCTTCCGGACCCCTTCGTCTGGTTAGAATGTCTCGGTGGTTTGTCGCAGTTAACCGCTGGCTGTAAGCAAATAATGATGATCCCTGATTTCATATAGCACCAGCCAAAAAAAATACAACAACAGCCCGCTAAGATGCTCAATTACTTTTCTAATCTGCTATGATTTTTGGGGGTTACCTAGTACCTAGTCTATCTAGTCTCTAGTCTTATCGATTATATGAATATGTATTTGTTGTGTCTGTTCGGAACCCAGCTATGACCCACCCACACTTCCCAGGCAACCGGACAGCTCCGAGATCCGCTCGGTCGCCTCCGCTGCGGGCTGGGACGTGGAGGCCCTGCTGCGCACGGCGAAACTCTACGGGCGCGTGCTGCGGCCGCGAAGACCGGAGACGTGTCGATTGAAGGTCTACGTGTACCCGGCGCCAAAGACGAAGCTGGGTCTGAAGGGTTCAACATGTGGGCATCAGAAGTGGCATATTTTTGCATATGTTTGCTAGTTTGACATGTTGGAAGTATGAATTTGAGGTGGTTCGTCTTGTGCTTTGGCAAACAAACGAGGGTGGACCCCACAATCTCCTACTAGTATTATTATATACACATTTGGTTTGGAAACCAATGAACACCCATCATGTCCAGTGGGTTTCGTTTTGTTTTCGACTGCCAGCTGCTGCCACTGAATGCCACTGAAAGACTTAGGAGAACAGCTACCAGAAGCCTTTTGCATGATGGAAACTACTTGAATGCTATGAGTGCTGGGATGCCACTGCAGTGCCTAGGTGAGATCACAGTGGATTATTTTTATCATCGGAGTAATCCTACCACTCACAGGGAGGGGGATCTATGGAACACTATGCAAGTGTTTTCATGTGTTTGTGACCACTACGTAGAGCGGGGTGAGGGTCAAAGCTTTTGGAGGGTGAAGCAACCCTCACCCACCTGTGCTTTTGCACCCACACACATTGAGCCATGATGTGGCCGATGCGGAGGTGTTTATTCGGCATGTACGGCACGGAGCTGCTATTTCATCAGTGGCTGGCTGGTGCATTGGAAGTTTTTCTTGGGATGTTCTGGGATGATTGTTAACCCGACTTTTTTCCATCCCAATCAATCTGCGGTTTGTATGGGTGTGTTTGCAACAAGAAGTTTGATGATTTATCAATGTGTTTCTATGATTTTCTATGTGTTTCTCATATTTTTCAACTACCGTATAACGCCATTTGGGGGCAAAATTGTTTTCATGGGTTTTGTGATTCCCCTAAAGGCCAGTCCGCAGCAACCGCCCAGCCAGCAGCCAGGTGGTTTTTGCAAGAGGCAGCTGCTTGCGAGTCGACACCGGAAGATGCAGATCTCTTCTACGTTCCGCCTCCTGACATATCAACGGGTGCAATGCGCGGAGGAGGTCGCAATTACTGCTGCAAGCGAACAAGCTTTTCAGGTTCATTTGATATCATTTAGTCCATTTGATTGAACTTATCCAGGGTAGATAAAGCATGATCAAGTTGGTAGACTTTGTCCGCATGGATGGAGCAATGGGAACGGTAGGAACGCCACGTGGCAGAATGGGGTGACCGCGGGGGATTTAGAGCCTCTCCTCACAAGTTTACCGCTGAGACACCGAGGTCTTACTTCAAATGTATTGAAGTGCTAAACTACTTCGATCACTTTGATAGTGAGGAAACGGACGCTGGGATGGTAGTTGCAGCTGTTTTTGTTGCGGATTTTGTGGGTTGCAACCACTTTCGAACACTGAAGGGAGGGTATGATCCACGAGAGAAATGCCTATGCTCCCACAGATGATTGTCCAATTGACCAAGGCATGTGTGAATTTGAAGAGGGCCGCACACCAGAAATTCACCTGAATGAGCAATATCACCAGAGAAGCTTCCATTCGCACGAGCGAATTGGATCCCAAATGGCTACAAATGGCAGGAAAGCTGGCGTGCAAATTGTTCCTTAAACCTTAAAAATCATTTGGAATCCGTTGATTCAAGTTTTGGATAACTTGTTTAACAGTCTAAAACAGCAGCAGTGTAAGGAAGCGTCGAAGCTCTTCAAGTAAGGAAGCGTCGAAGCTCTTCAACAAGACTTTGAAAGAGTTGGATGCTGGGAGCTGGCAGAGACGTGGAGGTTTGATGATATGGATCCAGGGGCTGACTGCACACCAGATGACGATTTATTAGAAAACAAAAATGGGTTTCATGTTCTAAGGATGAGTTGCTTCCATAAAAAATATATGGGATTTCTGGAAACACCAATGCTTCCACATAGCTGCCACATTTGCTGATCGCTTGCAGCGGCGGCATGTTCTTTGTTTTTTTCTTTCTTATCCTCATGTCTAAAGGTTATGGTCCCATTCTTATCTGAAGTAAATCCATGTTATTTTCACCAGATTATGTTCCTGTTGCATTGCATTGCATATCATCATCATCATCATCATCATCAGCAACATCATCCAGAACATGACCCCATGGATTGTCATTATAAATCCTAGGTCTGGAACTACAATGCTTTTCAAGATTATCAACATATATAAATAAATATATATATATATTGAACATATCATATATAAATCATCCAATATATATCCAATATGTATATATATATATATCCAATATGTATATATATATATATATATGTATATCCAATATTATTGGATTAGACAACCAGTTGACTCTGCAACCCCTTTGGCCAAAAGGCGTCAAAATGGGCCATCCCCCATTGCTGGATCATGTACCTATTGTGAACGGGTGACCAACCATGGTTGGTGTAGAATTTCAAAAATGGCATGAAATAAAAAGCTATTCAGATATATGTTGCTGTTTATTAGAATGTGCATCCTAGCTCGGAAAATGGTTTATAGCCAATATCATCTATTTACATATGATGTACAGTAACTAGGAAAGTCTAGGCATCACTGGGTATTTGCGAACACAGCTTTGACATGCCACGCCAGGTGCAGATCACATCTTTCTCTTCAGCTGGGGGCGGCACCCCTGCCGCATTCCGGCCTGGAGGGAGCCCTTGCAGTCGGTGATTCAACTGCAGGTGGAAGATCATTGCTACTTGGATTGGGCCGACTGAGGAACGGTGGCGAGAATATGGCAGACTCGGACTCCGAGATAGCGATGGATGGGTAAAGTGAGAGAGAGAGAGCGAGAGAGGGAGGGAGATAGAGAGAGATAGAGAGAGAGACATACACACATTAATATATGTATATATATATAAATATGTGTGTGGTGAATATATGGTTATATCTACTTTATGCTTATTTTCATGAGGGATTTCCATGAAGCCATGTTTGTTTCCCGGAGGGTAGTCCAAAAATGAGGGATCAATCAGCATGCTGAGACTTTGGCAGAGACAGCAGGAAATCATCATATACGGGTCGGGGTCGTCCAAAAGCTCCATTTGATATCATTCAGAAAATCACTTTTAACTGTTGGAATTTAGCTCAATTTTTCTGTAGCAGCCTAAACTATTGTCTTGTATAGTGACCCAATGAAACGCACTT
>Ga0126342_10010345_pt1 | contig 16690 bp, 20 predicted proteins | sample Cyp1metagenome_FD_92528 | JGI IMG/M metagenome (GOLD analysis project Ga0126342, IMG submission 92528) | Coral microbial communities from Lord Howe Island, Old Settlement Bay, Australia - Cyphastrea 1 metagenome | ecosystem: Host-associated > Invertebrates > Cnidaria > Coral ... | reverse complement strand
CCGTGGACCTTTCGGTAAAGGAATCCTGGAGGTAGATAAAACTCCTCCACAAAAGCTCCCTGAGGCTCAAGAGTCCGGGGGAGAGGGGGTTGGTCCTTGTAGGCCCCCCAAGCAGGCCAACATTCATCCAGAACAGTTGTCCTTGCACCATCAAAGTTTGGCCCTAGACGCCCAGGAGTTGCTATCTGCAATGCATGAAAATCCGAATCCCGAGGTGCTTTCACCTGGGCATGCAACCAGTCAGACTTGTGCCACTCCTCGGCCAGCCCGGAGATCATTCAGCTTGAAACCATCCAGCCCATCCCTGGTCTTCGACCAGCAGTACAACAGCCAGCTGGAACGCTTTCTGGCCACGCTGATGCTTGCGGATCATCGCCTGGCTTCTGCAACTGCCTGGCGCAGGATCCAGATAGCAGACTGCACCTTGGCGGGTATGGGGGCAAACATGATGGATTGGACTAGAGAGGTCTACGGCCAGCTTTGCACGATTTTGTCTGAAACGGACCCTTGGGCGAATCGGTTGGGGGACTTGGAGGCTTTCGTCGCCAAGCATGGCAGGCTCCCGACTTGCTCAGAGGATGAAGAAGTCGCAAGGTCGCTGGCGGTGTGGTTGAGAAATCAAGGCTTCCATATGAAAAAACAAGGACTACAGAGCCACAGGCTGCACAAGCTTCTGACATCGTCACCTCTGATTCGTAAACGTGCTGAAGGGTGGCTGACGGGTGACCCAGACAGGCGTTTCAAGGAGAAATGTCAGGTGCTTAGAGATTACGTAGAGTTGCACAAACGGCTTCCAAAGTCTACAGGCGGACCAAACGCAGCTTCCAGTAAACTTGCAGAATGGCTTGCCAATGTGCGGAAACAACGGTGGCAGCTCTCGCTCAACCCTTACCAAGTAAGAATGTTGCAAGAGGTTCATCCCTTGGTCAAAGCTGAAGTGAAGAGGTGGCAGAACATTCCGCTTTCAATGGACCGGCCTCGATGGGAGCAGCGCTTGGAGGAGCTCTCCAGCTTTGTCTCAGCGTCAGGATGCTTGCCGAAATTCAATCCAACAAGCAAGGCCGAGAGGAGGTGCTACAACTGGTTCCGTGTTGAGCGCAGAAGGCTTCAAACAGGATCCTTGCCCAACGAGCTGGCCCAGAAACTTCAAAATGCCCATCCACTGATTGCTGCGCTTGTTGATGCACTTGTTCAAAAACAAAATACCTGTGCGATTGCATCCTTGGCGTAATTTAAAAGCCAAATCAATGATGATCAACTTGAGTGATGAATTGATTTAGAGCAGGTAGCACTCAATTTCTGCGTAATAGTTACCCCTGAGCATGGCTGCAATAGTTTGAACTTCGCATCCTGTTTCCCATTGCCAACTTCTCCAATGTTGTTCCAGCCATAGAGCTGAGGCCGGTCTTTCAACTTTTTCACTTTTCCGGGGTTTGCCTTTTCTTTCAACCTTTTCATTCCAGGGTCATAGTGGGGCACTGCCGGCCTCCCTATGCCGCCCCAATCATCTAGGCTGCTGGTTGAAGGCGCAGAGGTCAGCCGAAGGCAGCAGCCTGAGTTTGAAGCTTTGAACCACCATTGAACTACAGAAACCCAATGACTCGATAGACTTCTGCAATGAAGGCTGTACAAGTTTTAAGCACAGTATAGCCAAGATAAGTGAAAGCACACCATGCGCCTCAATCCTGGAACAAGTTTCTGTCGAATATCACTGGAACCTACTGCGGAATGTAGATCTGCTTTTCTGACCATAGTTGCACGAGATTGGCGTTCTTCTTCCAATGGTTTTGGCTCAAGTTGATGTTGGTTTTACCATCAGCAGTAAGACCTTCTCGCTAGGAATGGAGTGGTGAAGCTCATTCATGGAGCAGCATGGTGCCGTATGCATTGCCTGGAGGATGAGAAGCAGGGCGCGAGGTGCACTAAGAGTTGCCGCAGTGATTGTGTTGTTACGCACGTATGCTTTGCTGGCAGCAGGGTTGTCCTTTGCAAGTCTTCAGAAAGGTGCAAGGACAGATGGGGTGGGGCTGGCATGGAAGCCTAGAGAAAACACATCACATGTCAATGGAAGCCTACTGTAGAGAAATGTAGAGAAAACATGTTGGATCCCTAACAGTGCTAGTTGTATTGAAACACTCCTAGCAGAGCACTTCAGCAACGCCATGGGCAGTTGCTTTCCAGGATGCAAGTAAGGACTTGGACAAGCACGAAAGCGAGGGCGGAGCAACTGGCTTCTGGCAGTCAAGCTGCAGTAAGAAATAAGCAAGCAGAAAGATGCAGAAAGTATTTTTTTGAGGCGTTGGCAGTCACAGTTGTACGAAATGTCACTTGAGAACTTAGGATGCGATGTCAAATGTCAACAACATCTTCCAATGAGTTCTTGAACAGTTTTCAATGCAATCATGTTCTAAGCTCAGGCCTTAACGAGCGCGACGCGGCCTTCATGCAGCGCCTGCGGAACTTGGCTCGCGAGGCGCTGACGTGGCCTCACCTTGGAGAGAAGCAACGGTTGGTGTGGGCAGCTGTGCTGGAGCTGAACGCTGTGCCCGTGCAGGAGCCCACCAGTCACCAGATTTTGAGTACTTCGATTAGGTGACTGGAGATGACGGTTGTTGGCTTGTCCCAAAAAAACAGAGTCTAGTCCAGGTTATGGAAGTTGAGGCAAGACATGTGCATATATCAGTATACTTGAGAGCCCTCGTGTTTGATACTCGTACTTCTCATGTCTGGACCAAGCCAGGAGTTTCCTCCATGGTTCCTCGAGAGGCAGAACATCACTCGAAGATATCCAGGCAGCAGCTAAGCAAGGAGGGAGGTGCTTGCAACATCTAGCAATGCTGCCATTGGGCACCCTCCAATTGAATTGAATAATCCAATAGGATTTGCCAGCAAGGCTCCAGCATCCCAAGTGTGGAGAGGTTGCATTAACTAGACTAGTTGGAAACTTGAGACCTCCCCACAGGGGTGGTCGCGACCGACCTGAGAGGTGTAGACTTGTTGAGCTTGGACGGCCGCTTGGCAATATGCTGCTGCAACAATTCGTTGCCTCACAGGGAGGTGAAGCGCTTCCTGCGCTTAGGGCGCTGGGTCTACAAGGTGCACTGGGCATTGGGCTGCGTTCATGACAAAGGTCTTCAGTTTTGTTTGCTGAGCGTGAAGGACATAGCGTTGCTGAGTGCTCAGTGAAGTTTCGTGTCAATCAGCAACGTTCGTGTCAACAACATGATTTCAATTTCTAAGGTGTGCCACCATATTCAGCCAATCTGCGAGTGTTTTGTGACACGAACTATCCTTACATTGTGTGCTGCCACAATTGCCACACGTTGAACTTGATCAGGCTGAAAACTGTGTTCTGGTGACTAGCAGCCTTCGGCACGTGGGAAAGGAGTCGAGAGCATGGCTTGGGAGATCTTGTGCCAGCCTTCGCGCCATCACGCCCAGGGCGATCGAAAGGCGGGATTGCATTTTTCTACAATCTTATTGTTTTTCGAATGGGTGATGTGTTGATTATGTTTGGTTGCTTAGTTCAGATTTGTTTCTGACATGGGTAGTAGCCTTGCGCTCTTGAGAGCAGCCCTACCTTGCATGTATCTCTTGGAAGGTTGCAGGCCAAGTTGATCAGACCCATTGCGGATGGAGACAGCAACGGTGATCCGCAGTTGCGGCAGTGCCAAAAAGACTGCCTGGAGGCATGTGCCAAAGGTGCTCGAGTGATTGAGATGGCCTGTGGCACTGGCAAGACGCGCGTCATGAAGGAGTTGGTTGGAAACGTGTCTGGAAAGGTGACTGGGACAGGCATCAGTTTTATTTTTGGAACGGGGAGTTTTGTAGTGAACATGACGTTTAGCCATTGGAGTCCTTGAAGCCTGCCACCCATGTTGAAAGAAAGGTCTTGATCACGGTACCTCTACGAGCCTTGCTGGACCAGTTCGCTCCAGACTTTCCTGGTTTCTGCAAAGTGGGCACGGGGCACAATAAGAAGATCGATTTCGAGGCGAAAGGGTTCATTGCGGTAACGGATTCGGTCCAGTTGCTGAAGAAATTGAAGTTTGCTGCCATTTTTGTGGACGAGGCGCATCACCCATTGCCCCCGGGATTGCCGACATGTGAGGATTTATATTTGCTATCAGCCACGCAGAAGAAGCAACCGGACTTCCGTTACACCATGGGCAAGGCAATTCAAGAAGGAGTCCTTTGTGACTATGACATCACAGTGCCAGCTGTGTCAAAGCACCATGCTTATGTTTGTTTGGCAGATTTGCTGCTGAAGCAACTGGGCAGGTTCAGGAGGGTGCTTGCCTACTGCAACTCTGTTGCAGAGGCCAAGCGCTTTCGGATGGTGTTAAAAGAGGTGGGGTTAGCTGCATGGCACATCAATTCTAGAACACCATTCAACAAACGAGAGACAGTGATCCAAGAGTTTGCAGGCGCCTTGCAGAAACCAGTTCACGTGCTTGTGACTGTGGAAGTTTTGGGAGAAGGGATCAACATTCCAAATGCTGACACCTGCATGTTTGTGGAGCCTCGGAATAGCTACAGGAGCATCGTTCAAGCTATTGGGCGTGTGCTGCGCCATCATCCTTCCAAGACACTTTCACACGTAATCTTGCCAGCCGTTGCGATACCAAACCAAAAGTTTCATGAGAATGCGGAGCGCCCACCCCAAGAGATGTTGCAATCAGATTTAGAGATGAATCCAAATACATCAGAAGAGCAATATTTTGGTAGCAGCCTTACTTTATCACCAGCCACGAGGGCAAGAACAAAGGGCCGAACAGAAAGGACGGAAAGTGTGCGAAACCACAGCGACCACCTCAAACCCTGCAGGCAGATCCATGCAGGAAGCAGGGGTGGGCTGCAGATGAAAAAGGCACATGCCGATATTCCTTTTGGCAATGTGCAGGATAGTGACGAACCTAAAAGTCCCCAATCCAGACAGATCTTTGCGCTGCATCCTGAGAATCCAGGCTCCCATAGTCTTCACAAAGACTTCCAGCTGACGTCGAAGAACTGGGATGAATTGAGACATGTGAATCAGCAGCGATCAAGCCAGGAATCTGAATCTGGAACCCAGCGGCCTAGCGGATCCAGTCTGCCGTGCACGGGTTTAGTAGCTGCAAGCAAGCAACTTGGTCCGAACACTAACTTTGACTGCACTGCTCGGGAGGTCACTGCTGACTCCTTTGGCGTGGCCGCGACGTTCAACGCATCTTTGCTCTTGGATCAGTATGCAAGAAGCAACCAGTATCCTCGAAAAAGTTGTCAGCCACACGTTGTGGACCCAGCAGGCTCTCACACCGATATGCCCCGTCGGATAAGAATCAAACCTGCAATCCTTGGGCTTCAAGAGGATTATGATAGTCAAGTTGAACGTTTCTTAGCGATGTTGGTGCAAGCTGATGATCGCCTTGCCGGGACTACGGCTTCATACCGTATCGAAATCGCAGATTGCAGCTTGCAGAGGGAAGGCAAAATGACATTTGACACCTTTTTTGGTGATGTTTATCGGAGGCTCTCTGCGATCCTTTTCCAGAGAGATCCCTGGGAAATTCGCTTCAAGAGCGTGGAGGAGTTTTGCACTAGGAATGGCAGGTTGCCAGTCAAAGTTGCACGATCTTTAGAAGAAAAAAGCTTGGGCGCATGGCTGGGAAATCAGAATGCCCGGCTCAAGCATCACAGCTTACAACCGCAACGATTGAACAGACTGTTGAATTCATCCATAATTCTCCTCCGGGAGCGAGTCAAAGGGTGGCTGGCCGGAGACCGTGACGGTATTTTCCCCCAAAGGTGTGCTGAGCTCAAACTACACTTGGCAACTCATGGTGCGCTCCCTCTCCACAACACTCGGCTCGGAAGGTGGCTGCAACGACAGAGGAGGTTTGGATTGAATGCAGCACGGAAGAGCATGTTACAGAACACGCATCCCATTGTCAAGGATTTGGTGAAGCAATGGGAACTTACCCCTTTGCAGATTCCCCTCCAGCAATGGCAGCACCGCCTTCGCCAGGTCAACCATTTTACGGAAAGGCATGGAAGACTTCCAGCACAAAACAGCAGGTTGGTTCAAAGCAATGAAAGGCACTTGTACGTGTGGTTCCATCGCCAGAAAGTGAGAGTTGAGTTCGGCATTCTGCCACAGAACCTGGCGCAGCAGTTCCGCAGCTGTCACCCGCTGATTGTTGCAGATGTCAGACAGTCAGAACAGAAAGGCAGAAAAAGTCGCTTTCCAACTCTGCTTTGCGTTGCTGGTGAAAGACATCGAAGACTTGTTCAATCACTGCATAGCAGTATGTAGATGACTTGGCCTATAGTCAGTCAAGTAAAGCCGTGCCTCCTGGTGGACACTCCTTGCTCTGTATCTGCACTCTTTTTTGCTCTGACTTGTTTGACACATTGCTCCTTTCCCCCCCAAAGGACCATGGTATTGAGCAGCATGCGATCCACATTTCGTTTCCCCCTGTCGAACCAGATTCATAGTTGTCTGACTTGTGCGGATTGACTCGCGCAGACATTACCTGGCCTGCCCCTTTGGCTGGCTTTTCACTTCAATTTTCAGGTTTTTTCATGAACGTTTACATCCACCCCACCCCACCGCAACCTTGTTTGGATCGAAAAAGGTCACAAGTAATGATTCAGTTTCTCCATTTTCATCCACTTCCCATTTGAGGCCACATCCAGATCATCCAGGCACTCTCGTCCGCGTGCCCGAGTTGGGCCCTGAAGTAATGCTTTGTCAACACATTGCACGTGAAGCCAGCAGCCACAAGCCCTGTGTCAACATCGAGCTCGGGGTGAAGGCATCGATTCAGGTCACACGATGTCCGGTTGAGGGTTGGCGTAGTGAGTGATATGTGCGAGTTATTCTTCATGGAGTGTCATGCTGAATTCATCTAAATTTGATCACGTGTTTCGAAACGGCCACGGAGCAAGTGTCAACGATTGCGACCCCAACGCGCACTAGCAATGGGCAATTCCATCAGTAGAATTGCCTCCACAGATATTCAAGCCACATTTGAAAGTTCCTTTTGGATCCTCTTGGGTCTTTTTGGGGTGCCGCATTATTGCTGGGATACTTCAGAGACCAAGGCCAGCAGCAAGAAGACCCAAGCGTGATGAGCCTCGCAGTGGTCCCATCCCAGCCTGGGTGTATGAAGGTGCAGGGGATAGGAGGGTAGCTGGCTGTGATATGTTGTGTTTGGATGATTGGGAGCTGGTGTACAAAACGTGGATTTGCTATCATATGTTGATGATGTTGCACAAGTTGGCTATCAGAAGAGATGAAGAACAATCGCAGCATTGAAACTGCTAAGCAGCACTACCGTACCGACATCGCAACTCAAAGCCCACTATAAGTGTAATATTGGTGTCAGTATAATTCACAAATATTGGTGTCAGGTCGGTCATTCACAGCCACTGGAGATCAGTCATTTTATCATCGCCAGGTCCGTCTCCCGACGCATCCCCTTCGAGCCCAGCGGTGGTGCCTCGGCCGCGGGCCTCCCCAAGCCGCACCGGCGGCCGCAGCGGTGGCGGCAATGGTGGCATCGCTGGCAGCGCTGGCACCGGTGAAAATATGCTGAGAGGTGTGGAGCTCAGCTGGGGGTTGATCTTGAAACCATACTTTTGGAGGGACACAAAAACCAAAAACTTTTCATATGTTTGGGATATGTTGGGATCGCCATTGGTGTTGATGTAGTGGAGGTGGGCTAGTGGCAATAGGAAGCAAATGAACACGTTGACTTGCAGATGAACGGTTGTGGGAGAACACCTCGTGAGCGGCAGATCCCATGGCAAGGCCCTCCGCAAACCGACACCTCTTCGGGGCTGGTGGAGCTTCAGCAGCTTTTGAAATTGCAGGAGTTTGGGCTGTTGGGATTTCAAGTGGCACTGTTGGTAACTGGCGTTTGCATGATGGTGCCATATCATTCTCCATCAATTGCTGTGCTTTCCGCAACCAATCAGAACAGATTTCACCAAGAATCGCCAAGTTCTCTTGACTTATGGTCAGTTGCAGATCTACCTGATCAGGAGCAACAGCTCAGACGACAGGTGCAGCTACAGGAGCAGCAGTTCCAACTGCAGGAGATGCAGCTCCAACAGCAGGAGCCTGGGGCTGGGACTAGCTGGCTGGGATGTGGAAGGTTGAAACCAAGTCAAAAGGCAGAGGTTTGTTGTTGGGTTTGTTGCATTTTGTGATGAGCTGAGGGATGTGGCAGAAGTTTGACCGCTGCAGCTGAGGTGATGCTATCGAAGATGATTCTAGACATGTTGATATGTCTCCATGATGCACATCATCTGATTGTTGATGACATCTCGAGGAGCAGCAGCTGCAAGCACGTCGGCAAGAGCAACAGCAGCAGGAGAGGCTCAACGAGATGCGTGGCTGGGCTGCATTACATGGTGGGATGGGCGCGGGGATGAGTTCGGAGGGGTCTCAACATACCCAAAGTCATCGCAGCCAAGGTCAGAACCTCAAAGTCCTGGAGCAGCAGGAGCAACGGCAGAGGCTTGGGGAGTGGATCATTTGTGATTTTCTTGTTGTTGAGGTGTTCCCTGCTGATTGTGTTCATGCCAGGGTAGTGCCAAAGGCACCATTGCTGAGACAGGGCATGCCAATGAGCACCAGCATGCTTACCCCTGCGGCTATGCAACTGCCGTTGCTTGGCAGAAATCAGTAGGAAGATCGGAGAAGATGTGCATTTGAAGTGGAGTCAATGATGCCCAGATAGACAGCTGAAAAACTGTGGACTGTGGCCACCCCAAGAGGAATGTTTCCGTCAGAAGGGGCAGAAATGGCATGTTTAGCCCTGCCATTGCTCAGGTTGGAGCAGCAGCACCAGCAGCAGGCAAAAACTTTTGGAATTCAAGTAGCGTTGCAGCAGGTTTTCCACTGCCGCCAATGCCCGTTGCATGTTGGGCTTTAAGTAGGTTCCATTAGGAAACATGTGACCAGTCTAGTTTTGTCCTCTCTGCAGGATTTGCTGAGCCACATCCTCTTACTCCACCAGTCTGCTCAGCTGCAGCAGCTGCGGCAGGTGCAAACGGAGCAGTGGCCTCAAATGCTGCAGGTTCAGATGCATATGCTTTTAACGAAGGGAAATCAGAGTGGTTATCTCATTCGATTTTTCGGTTCAAACAGCCAAACTTTTGGACGAGGGAATCAGTGGCATTAATCGGCCCTCACCTAGCAGCAATCTGAGGCAAGAGCGTCATCTGCGTGAGTTGCAGCAGCTGCAGCCCCCTTGGCCACATCCTCAAGCAAGTGGTGTCTGTTTTTGTCAAGTTTTCGGACCATGTGAAGAATGACTCCACTTGTGATTTTTTTAAAATATTCACTGATACCTGGAGAAGGTTTGAAATATGAAGGTCCCAGTAAATCGCTTGTGGTCCCAGTATTAGCCACATGACAGTTTCGATCTGTTTGCGCTGAGGCAGCCAGATTCAAGCTTTGGGGGGTACGGCAACGGGAGGTGGGATAGATTCGATTTACTCATGATGAGAAAAGACTCTGGGTGGGAATTCGTGGGATGAGTTTGGTTTCGCATGGTCAGTCTCTCAAAAATTAACATGGACGGTTGGTAACCGTAATCAACCCACACAATTTACAGTAACATAGATGGGTTGGTAACCCTCCCAAGCAAGAAAAAGGTGACTGGAATCGTTGTGATCAGTTCCATGCTTCCAGCTGTTCAGGCCCAGTGCTGCTGCAGAGACGTCGCCCCAGATACCCCTGGGCGGTGCTAGCGGTAGCGGTAGCGGTGGAGGTGGTGGCAGCGCCGCTTACGAGGACTCACGCACCGAGGGAGAGATCTTGGGAGGCTTCCTGCTGTCTTTGAGTTGAAATTGAGCGGTCCTTGTTTTTTTTTTGCACTTCCCTATTCGTTTCCGGGTTCCAGACTTCCATGATCAAATTCATTTGGACTTCAGCTGTTTGATTGGGGCCTAGCAGGAGTCACCAGCCGAGATGGAAGAAGAGCCAGAGGAGAGCTTTTGCCCATGTGGCTTTCATGTCTACAGATGCCACGCTCGAAAAACACTTGTGAATCGAAGCTCTGCAGTTCTTTTCAGATCCAACCCCAACCATTCATCATGATTTATCATGCTTTATCATGGTTTATCCATGGTTTATCCATGGTTTATCCGTATCCATGGCCCTTAGCAACAGCCTCTCCCCCTCTCACAGCGTAACCACTGGACGATGGCCATTGATCCTTGGCGTCTCGACGAGGAGGCCACTGAGCTGACTCAGAGTGCTTCGGACGCCTCGGATCTGTGGCATGGCCTGTGGCGGCAGCACCAAGAGAGGCTGGACGTTTCATCGGGAAAAAATGGTGTTTGGATGATGTTGATGTTAACCAGATGGTAATTTCCCACTAAATCACCACTAAAACACCAATGAAATCCCCGTGGATGGGTGGCACTTTTTTGATCTTTTTTGGATGTGTGCCTCTGTTTCAAAGGGTTTCTTGGTGAAAAAGGCATCAAACAATCAATGATTGGAACTAGACCATCCAAAACATATATGCCGCTTTGCATGTGGGGTGCTGCTTACTTCAACATTTTCAGACCGCGTCTGTTTGTTGAGGCCACCCTCAGAGTTCATGGCATCCGAGCGATCCAAGCTTGCATCACAGTCGCAGGCTGATGGGGAGCTTTTCGGCAGTTGCGATTTTCAGCAGTGATGCTTCTGGAGTGTGGGAAAGACATGTGAAATCGGTGTGTCTCTGCCAAAATGATTGGGTTATCATCTCAACTATTTCAAAATATCCCAACTATTATTTATATTTAGATAAGTTATATAGTTAAATCAGGTACATCAATCATTTTTTTAGCATCCCAAGTATTATCCCAAAGTTTCCCACAAATGATCCAAAGTGATAGGGTTATCATCGCGAGCACTTAATCCCTCCTCACCGCGCCAGGTGACCTCATGGTCTCCCACACCAACTCCCAGTCGTAGCAGTTCGAGTCCCGGATAGCCTCGCGGAGGGTCCCTGGTGGATGGGAACAACACTTTTTTTTTTTAAACAAAGAAATAGATATAGAGAGATATGTTCTTTCAAGATCTTTCAGGTATTTGGCTTTGTGTTGATGTCTTTTTTAAAGTAAAGGTTCTGTCAAGCTTCTTGTTTCTGTGGCCTGAGTGAGGCTGGTGTTTCAGAGGCGATCCACCCGCAGCCACCCATTGCCAAGGTGCACCTTGAGAACGACGACCACGGTGTGACAAACTTCTTCGGTGATCCGCGGTCAACGGCAACGTCCCACGGTGATGGTTTGGCACTCAGATTGATCCAGGTGCTTCGGGTGGGTTCAAATGGGATGATGGCCTACAATGACCAGATATTTCTTCCAGGGGGGTGAAACCATCACCCAGATCCAACGTGGTGACGTTGGTGACGGAAATCTTTCAGATACTTTAATCACCTTCAACCTTTGGAATGTTTAGAGATGGGAGATATCCTCCATCCCAGCCCTTTCTCTGGTCGAAACCAGTCACCAGCATCTGCCTGGGGTCCGCATCGATCCGCACAGTGACACGTCGTTTTTGGCTCAAGAAGAGTTGGTAGAGGCGGTCCAAGTCATCAGATCATCAGATCCCCGCCATGACCCCCAGAGTCCATGGGGATGAGCAAAACCACCACCACCAACTCACCAAACACATCCTGCAATGGGTTTGGGAGATATTGCCTAAGGCACAGCAAAGTATGCAACTTGTTGGGACCATTTGGGACCCAACATCGGTTTTTAAATCTGGAGATTCCACTGAAACCCATAGTTGATTCAGCTGGCAAAACAGTTTTGACAACTTAGACGTGTTTTGGCATTGGGCAGGATGCGTTACACAGCAGCAGGTTCATCTTTTCTTGGCCCTAGTTTGTATAGCGTCTTCCCTCAGCTTCATAAAGCAGCCGCCCCAGATCGCCCTAGCATTCTCAGCCGCTTTTCTGCGGAGAATCCTTCAGTAGTACAGTGCCTTTCCCGCTGTGTGCGAACACATGGGCAATCAAGAATGCTCTGTGAAACAGGCAGCCCGGATCAGATTTTGGGTCATCTCAAGGTGTCCGTGACGATGATTCACCTTGTTTGCGACCAAGAACGTCATACCGTCACACCGTCATACCATTGAAATGGCGCTTGTAGCTACATGGATAGATATTTTTCCCACATGAGCTCCCCTGGGTATTGGCCAGTCATATTCCACCAGTGGTCACTGATCCCCTTGGTGCTTTTTGCCAGGCGCCGTGCTTCGAGGGGCAGTGTCCGACGAAGGTACAAACTGCCCAGTCGAATTCAGCTTCTATTGAAACATTCCCCAAGGATTGTCAGCAAAATAAAGCGTGATTGCTAAAAAAACATGAGGATGTTTTCGCGTCACAAAATCTTCATGATTCATGATATTTTTTTGATACAAGTGGCTTCCTGGCTAAAACTGAATTTTCCACTAATCTTACCTCCAGTGGGTTTGGTTTTGCCATTTGTGACACCGTATGACACCGTGACAGGCACCACCCCTGGCTGCGGAGTCCTTAATGGAAGAGCCAGAAGAGAAAACAAAACCCTCTGAGGCGCCTGAACATATTGGAATACATTGAAAACATATGTCATACATCCATCATAGTTTATATAACATCATAAAATTATAGACTCTAGAATTGAGGCAGTTTCCAATGCTCCGACCACCACACCAGTAACAATCTTCAACCCATCATTATTTCATCTCTGAATTCAAACTCCAACTCTTCCCACCTATAGAGGTTGACTTGTTGATACCTTTTGTCTTCACCAAAACATGTCCAAAACATCTCACCGAGGAGGTTCCATCCCCAGCTGCCATGGCATCCTGGCATCCCGCAGGTGCCATTGACCACCCTGCGGGTCGAGGAGGCGGCGTCGCGGCCCTCGCGGAGCTCGCGGCCGGAGCAACGGGGTGCCGGCGTCGACCCCGAGGCGATGGGGTGAGTCGTTCACCTTTAGGATCGGAATGGAAATAGGTTAGGTATGGTAAGATATATTAAGATGGTATAAGTGATATCCTGTTCGATTTAACATGTCAAGGTGTGGAAAACTATTGAAAGGGTGAGGAGGACAGATTTGTAGAAGGGGGAAGCTTGGCATTCAGGCGCTGAAGCAACGGCTCAGCGGAGGATCTGCCGGCGAGGCGGTGGACTGGAGCATGCTGCCTGACACGTGCGCAGGGGCTGGGGGCAGATGCAGATGGGGAACGTCCAATGTGGTGATGTCAAACTCCAGGATCCAATGAAATTCAATGAAGATGTGCCAAATTGACTATGGTATACTATGGTTCCTTGTTTGGATCGCGTTTCAGTTTCTTGCAGTTCCTCACCATTTCCAAGGATAAATAAATAAATAATTAACTAACTAAATAAATAAATATATATATATATATATAAGGATGATGAAAGACACTTGATTCACCGACTTCAAGGACGACCAGGGTCAGACAATTCGACCTTTCGAAGGTACTTCGAGTGCGAGGCGGGAGAGTCTCCAGCCCTAGAGGACAGCGTGCCGGGTGCATGACGGATTTTGCATGTCCTTGTAACAACTTTGGGTGATTTTGTATCATTGTCCCTTTTGATGATGTTGAGGTTGAGATTGAGGTTGAGGTTTGATGATGATGATGAAGAACTATTGATGCAAGCTCAATGGCAATAATAACGGCAGCAAATGGGATTCTCCTGCAGAACATTTTCAGTCATGTCGGCCGTAGCCAGGACGAGACGGAACCCCAACACTTCAGGTAGGAGTTGAAGCTGTTTTTGTAGATGTCGGAGCCAGCTCTGTGACTTGAAGAGTGTGCAGAGGATAGGGAAGTACTGCTAAGGCTGCTAAGGTATTTACCAGCACGTGATATACCAAGGGCTATATCTAGAATAATGTGGGTAAAGCAATAATAAACCAGCCATTTGGGAATGGTTTATACAACCTATTTATGATATTTATGGTGGTTAGGGGGATGGTTTCTGGCATTGTTTAACCCACATGATGTTCATTTGCCCTTCTCTACCCTAGCAGCCCTAGCATTAGTGCCAACCATGGCAGGTACGAGTTCGAATCGGGCGCCGTCTACGATGGCCAATGGCTCCAGGGTGCCCGACATGGCATTGGGAAACAGGTGGGGCACGAGAAGAGACGGTGGTTGAAATGGGGAATTCTATCGGGATGCGTTGGGGGCTTCTAAAACCAAAGTTGAGGATGAAAGTTGTTGTAGGTTGTTGTTGGTTTCATGTTCTTTCAGTATCTTTCAGTGGTTTCTATGGCTATGAGTCGGCTTTGAACAGCTTGTATGATGATTCCAATGAACCAACTCTTTTTTGGGGATGGCTTGAACGAGACCAAAAGCGACCTCGGGGGACCTCCATACCTTGCCCTTTCTGCAGGTGTGGCCGGACGGGACGGAGTACGTGGGCCAATGGCGTTGCTCAGCTGTGTTGCAAAAGCGGAGGTATGGACCATCTCGGGTCGTATCCATGTCGTTCCACTTGCAGAAGTCTTACGAAATCATTGTAGAAATTCCCTTTAGAATTACAACATCATTACTAAATCATTATACTAAACCATTCAATTTTCCAAAAAATCAGTCACTACTTGTAGAACCTTGACATCGCAGTTGGGCACCTTTTCATCCCAAGCCAGCCATCTACCAAGCCATTCCCTCTGGCACTTTAACCCTGCCAAGCGAAAATAGTAATTTTCAACAGTTATCAACAGGTAAATCACGGCAAAACATGGGAAAAGATGGCAAGATCCAGGTGAACCAAAACCCAAATTCTGGGACCTCCCAGCTCTGCCCAGCTTCCCATAGAGGCTACCGTAGCACCAAGGCATTGGCCGTGCCCACGGCCTGGGTCGCATCAAACACAGCGACGGCGACAGCTACTGCGGGGAGTGGCTGCACGGCCGGGCGCACGGCTGCGGCGTGTACCGCTTCCAGGACGGCGCGGCGTGCTACGAGGGCCAGTTCCGCTGCGACCAGCGCGAGGGGCTGGGAGTGGAGAGCTGGGTGGATGGCTCATGTGACTTGGTGAAGGGGGCAAGGGGGGTCACTTGGGGTTGGGGGGAAGAGGCTGGTGGCTTGATGTGAGTTTTTGTTGAGATGGGGGAAAATAAGGAAAGGAAGGATGGATGATATTATATAGTTTGTTGGATGAAGCACGCATGAACCATGAATTGTGTGGATGGTTTTTGTTCATGCTCGAGTCATTGTGGTGTAAATGGGAAAATGAGAGGGATCAAGATCCCAAAGATGACTTAATTAGCTCAACGGCCATTCCCACATCTTGCCGAACCAGTTTTGAGTCTCTCCTGTTGATGTCCAAGACATTTCATTTCTCACCTTTAGCAAGCATAAGTATCCAAACATCCAAAAAATATTTCATACCAGGCATTTCTATGAGATCCCTCCATTTCCACATATTTCCACCACTTCCCACCACCTTACCATGCCACGTGCAGCGCCGTGTCCCCGCCGTGCCCCACGGTGTGGCAAGGCTTCGCGGGCGGCTTCCGGCAGGGCCAGAAGAGTGGCTTCGGATCCAACACGTGGCCCGACGGCACCGTGTACCACGGCACCTGGCGCGCCAACTGTCCGTCGGGCCCCGGGGAGTACGCTCTCAATGGAGGTCCGGGCGGTGGCGGGATGGTGGATGGTGGGTGGGGATGGGGATGGAGATGATGCGAAAATAAGGGGGAATTGGGTGGAGCAGTTCTTGTGGTAAGTGAATGGTGTATTTTTCCAGCGTGAATTTGAGACGAAGATTGTAGTACAGGTGATGCGTAGGAGGTTGTTTGGAAACATTTTGCCAGCACCCTTCGCCATCAACTGGACCTGTAAATGCCAGAGTGGCATCAATTTCCGGCCTCGCGTGTGTGCATCCCTACTGATGGCAGGTACGAACTTCAAGGGGCAATGGGAGAAGTCTGCACCTCATGGTCAACTGAGCTGCACTTGATGTCGGTGGAAGGAGGATGTAAACTGTGGAGATCACAGTGGGATTTTGATCATCACAGGGTTGCACTTATGGGAGAAGTTAGCAGTCGCATTTGGTGCGTAGGTGTGTATCTCAGCTCCGGTCATAAGACCCGTTGAATGTTGTCCCCTGTGACGTGGCAGATGAAGGTATTGGCAGATACGAATGGCCAGATGGCAAAACGTCACTTGGCGCAAGTGAATCTGCAAGCAGATCATGACTTGAAATCAAAGAAGGTCCCGTCAACAGATTAACACAGCCCCGTCAATGCAATCAAACTGTTGTTGCACAGCACCCATTCCTGCTTTTGTGGAGCGGATGTTCAACGCTGAGTGGGAGGACTCTATCGGTGATTTGTCTGAGGTACTGCGGAAAATACAACTTCGACAAGAAGGAGCGCAGAATGTGTTGCCCTATTCCCATGGATCCCCTATGGGGAAGACCGCCCTCCACTCCAAGGGATATTATAAAGTCCCAGCCGCTTTCCATCTCTTTTCATGTGTAAAATTTTCAACAACTCTTTTTCTCCAGCAATTCACCTATAGCTATCTATAGCTATCTATAGCTATCTATAGCTTGATATACCCCTACAAGCGTTAACATATTTGAGTCATATCTTGGGCCAAAAACCTCTCCGCGTGGGTCCGCGTCAGTGTCCGCGTCAGTGCGTAGAGGGCGGCGTAATATTATATGTAGTT
>Ga0126342_10010344_pt1:0-15000 | contig 16691 bp, 15 predicted proteins | sample Cyp1metagenome_FD_92528 | JGI IMG/M metagenome (GOLD analysis project Ga0126342, IMG submission 92528) | Coral microbial communities from Lord Howe Island, Old Settlement Bay, Australia - Cyphastrea 1 metagenome | ecosystem: Host-associated > Invertebrates > Cnidaria > Coral ... | reverse complement strand
GTCGAAAAATTCCACCATGTCATCGGGAAAGTGAATAAACAGTGATGGGTTGTGTTGTTTAGATATGTAACCCAACGCGTTGTAATTGGTTACAAAGTGTGTCAAACATGTATATCAGGGATTGCCACGAAGTGGAGCACAGGAAAAAAACATTGGCATAAAGGACGTTACCCATTTTTTTCGCTGCGCCCACGTGCAAGCCAGACTTGCCAATTGTCACCCCACTTTGGTAATGCATCTTCTACAACGGCATGGAAATGAATCGGGTTCGAAACAATTTTTTTTGTTCGTTCTATGTTTCATGGCAAGGTTTGGCAAGTCTCAGTTTGTCTACGTATCATATGTTGTTTGTCGAATTTTGATCTGAAGTTGCGGAACGTTTTGTCGAAAAGATGTTGCAAATAAGTTTGTGCTAAATTTTGTCAAATGTTTTTTCAAACCCACAACTGCCATCCAAATACTACAACCGAATTCCAGCCCTTTCCCAAAACATGTTCAAGAACTAAGGTGGCAAATTCCAAACTAACACCGGGCCTTAATACAATTGGCCGATCGAACGACAAGCATTCAAGTGTCCATGAGGTTTGTTGTGAGTAAACTGGGCCAACAAAATAGTACGTAATGTCCAGAATCGCACTTGGTCACAAATTGTTGGGGTTTCACATTTCACTGGTTTAACGAAACCATTTTGAAACTAGTGTATATTGTCACAACGGTTCCAACTGTCCTGTCTGCAGCGTTCTGTCAAAAATCTTCACCCAACATCATTCAACATCAGCGCATTTCGGCTCATTGCCATCCCGAACCATTTCTCCAACAAAACTCTTCATATCAGTGCACTTTTTACCCTCATTTGCGCGGTGTTGTTTTCAATTTTTGCAAATTAAAAAGTGAATGCGCAAAAGGAAATGTTTGTGTTGGGAATCTTTGCAACCATTTCGTGCACGTAAAGTGATCGTAACATTTGTCGTGTTCGCTTTTTGGTTTGTATTTCAGCCAGTTGCCACAAAATCAGGTCTCTGCTGTTGTATCTTCTCCAGAGGAATTGTCGCGACCATTGTTTGATGCATTTGGGCGGTTCAGTGCATTGGAAATTGTCTCTACACCGACGGCGTTGTTGGAAAACCTGTTGGCACTCTGGGTTTCTCCATGGTTGGTCCTTGCGTTTCCCCTTTTTTCCCTTCTTGTTGCTCTAGGTCTTCTCATGTCCATTAACTGCGGTGCCATCAACAATGACATCCTCAATTCTCGACAGCGAGCGCTACGTCACCTGAGTTTCCCCTTGCGCTGCGTAGCAAGTATTGGTGTGGGAGCGGTGCAGGTACAGGAGTTCCCCACTTTCAGAGTTTTTCTGGGCCCGTTATGTGTTGTTTCTGTTTCGCCTTTACAAAACCCCCTCCCCCTTCGATTCCTCCCAAGTCCACCTCCACAGCAGCATTTTCAACAACGACGGCAACGAGAACAAGGAAAGAAAAAACGGGAAAACATCAACAACCCAATGTAACCTGCAAAACCTAAGCCGCCCCATCAAGAATATAGATAATACATCTTAATGTTGATCCCCACCCGCAACCCAAACCAAGACCTTCAACGTAGACTCTATGATGTAAAACGTCCTATCCAGGACATTTTTTTATTGATACCCACCCCAACCCAAACCAATGAGTTCAACATGACATCCACGACATCAAACGTCCCACCAATAATATTTTTCAGGACGATGCAATTATTGCAAGGTAATGCGTATTAAATCAATTGATGTGATGTTGCATCAGTATTTTAATGCTTCTAATGGAAGGCAAACCAATGTAATCTAGACTGCGTGAGGGGGATTGTAATGGGGTGTACCGGAAGAACCACTTAACCACAGAAAACCGACCCATGGACAACACGAGTCCCATCGTTGTACTTCGTTGAACCGGACAATTTAATGATGCACCTGCTTGGTTCCAGTTTTGGTCACTACTTTACTCCTTCAGTTCCTTATAGAAAAACTAGATGAGGGATTGCCCGAGCGAGAGCGTAGAGGAACACGGTCTTCTGTTGTTAGTATTGAGGCACTATGTTACAAGACAATATATTAAAGATCTATTTTGGGCAGACGAGAGGGTAGTATCAAGACAATATTTTACAAGTACAAGACAATAGTTTCAATATTTTTTTTTAGTTCGCATCGTGTCCTTCGTAAAGTTTCTCACACACAGAACCTTTTGCACACAGATGCTCTTGCACACAGATGCCTTTACACACACAACCCTTTACTCACAAACGTTTTTATATGCAGATGCTTCCACACACACAAACGTCTACACTGTACACAGGGACACTTTTACACACACGTTTTTACACGCAGACTTGTTTACGCGCAAACAATCTTACACGCAGATGTTTTTACACACACAGTTTTTTACACACAGAGACTTTTACCTACAGACATTCTACGCACAGCAGTTTTTACGCACAGACGTTTTTACACACAAAAGTTTTTACACACAGAAGCGTTTACACACAGACGTTTTTACAAACAGAGAGTCTATTACACACAGACGTTTTTACACACAGACTTTTACACACAGACATTTTTACACACAAACGTTTTTACACACAGACGCTTTCACACACGGACGTTTTTACACACAGACGCTTTTACACACAGACGCTTTCACACACGGACGTTTTTACACACAGACGCTTTTACACACAGACGCTTTCACACACGGACGTTTTTACACACAGAAGTTTTTACGCACAGACGCTTTTACACAAACACACTTTCACACACAAAGGTTTTTACACACAGAAATTTTTACACTCCTTTACACACAGACGCTTTTACACACAGAAGCGAAAGGGTTGCGCCTGACACTTCAAAATCGCAATTTTACCAGTTTTTGACGTTCGAACCTCATTTCGTGCGAAAGAGTTGCACCGGACCCGTGGTGTCGCAATTTTACTTCAGCGTTTGGCGATCGCAGGGTTGCGACCGGACGCGGGAAATCGCAATTTTATCTCGGTTTGTGGCGATCGAACATCATTTTGTGCGAAAGAATTTGCCGGACGGTTTGCAAATCGCAATTTTACCTCAGTTTTCGCAATCGAAACTCGTTTCGTGCGAAAGGGTTGCGTTTCGTGCCGTCTCGTTGGCACTGCCCTGCGCGCTCAAGAGAAAAATAGAAAAGAAGGAGGGCGCCAGAATCAAGAGAGCAAGAGGGCAAGAGAGAAAAAGGGCAAGAGAGCAAAAGGGCAAAAGAATAAGAGGGTAAGAGAGGATGTGAAGATGTGAGGATGTGAAGATGATAAAATGTGAAAATGAGAAATGTGAAGATGAGATGTCAAGATGAGAAGATTTGAAGATGAGCAGATGTGAAGATGTGAGGATGTGAAGATGCGAAAACGCGAAGATTTGAAGATGTGAAGATGTGACACCACAGTGCGCAACCAAATTTTGTCACCCTTGTTCCTCCCACAAAATGGGGCGCATACCCCCTCAATGTCTACAAAATGGGTCGGGGACGGGTACTATGATAGTACGGTTTCCACAACCCTGCTTCCGGCAGCATAGTGATTTTTGCACAAGGATACAAAAGGGTTTACCACATAAGTTCTGCGTACAACTGTGTGCAAACCAAAATTCTACTTACAAAACGGGTTAGTGCCCAAATTCTCCTTACATTTTTTTTTCCCGAGAGCGTCTGAGCGAAAAGGTTCTTCTAATCGCGGTGGTCTGTCAACCTTTTTCACATCTTCTCATCTTCACATCGCATCTATAATTCTCACATTTTCTCACATCTTGTCACCCTCACATCCTCACATTTTCACATTTTCTCATCTTCACATTTTCTGGTCTTCACACCTTCTCATCCTCACATTTTCACATTTTCACATTTTCTCATCTTCACATCTTCTCATTTTCACATCTTCACATCCCCACATCCTCACATCTTCCCATTTGTTCATCTTCACATCTTCTCATTTTCACCTCTTCTCATCTTCACTAACATAGACAAAGGGTGACCGAACTTGGTTTTGTAACGAAAATTTGGCTGCCGGAAGAACAATTGTTGAATCCGTGCTATCACCCCTACACTTTTTATGTGGACAGTGAAAGGGTCTGGGCCCTGTTTTCTATGGTAAAAAAAACACGGTGCGTAAACCCGTTGTCAAATTGTAAGCAAAACTTGGTTGCCAGACTGTTTTGTAGGCAGAATTTTGTTGCTAGAGTCTGGTTGCCAGACCTTTTGTAAGAAGAGATTGGATGCTGAACCGTTCTGTGCGTAGAATTTGGTTGCCACAGAGTTTTGTACACATTTTTTTTTTGCTAAACCCTTTTGTAGAGACTTGGTTGCCGGTAGACATTGAGGGGGTATGCGCCCCATGTTGTGGTATAAAAAAGGGATGCGTAACAGCACCACGGTTTTGTACCAGAACGTAGTTGCTAGACCGTTTTGTAGGCAGAACTTCGTTGCTAAACTGTGTTCTAATTAAAGGCTGGTTGCCAAACCGCTTTGTAAGGAGAGTTTGGGTGCTAAACCGTTTTGTGCGCAACATTTGGCTGCCACAGAATTGTGTACGCAAAACTTATGTCCCAAAGTCCCAAACCCTTTCGAATCGTTTGTAAAATTTGGTTGCCGGACCGTTTTGTAAGCAGAACTTGGTTGCCCACTGTGTTGCGATATGTTGCGATTAGAGCCTGACCCGGCAGTTTTGTAAAGGGAATTTGGGTGCTAAACCGTTTTGTGCGTAGAATTTGGTCACCAGAGAGTTTTGTACAAGAACTTGGTTGCCAGACCGTTTTGTAAGCAAAATTTGGTTGCTAACTGTGTTGTAATTAGAGGCTCGTTGCCAGACCGTTTTGTAAGGAGACCTTTGTTTTGTGCGTAGAATTTGGTTGACGGAGAGTTTTGTTCGCCGAACGTATGTGCTAAACCTTTTCGTTGCCTTTTGAATATAATAAGCACTTGGTTGCGGGAAGAAAACCTGTGATTGTCTAGACACTGAAACGGTACGCGCCTCATTTTGTAGTATCTGGTTGCCAACTGTGGTGTCACTAGGTTTTGTACGTAAAATTTGATTGCAAGAGAATTTTGCACACAGAAGAACTTGGTTGCCACACCGTTTTGTAAGCAGAACTTGGTTTCTAACCGTGTCATAACTAAAGCCTGGTTGCCAGACCGTTTTGTAAGGAGAGCTTGGGTGCTAAACCGTTTTGTCAGCAGAACTTGGTTGCCAGAGACTTTGTTTGCGAAACCTTTTTGTAATTTCTGCATCCTTTTGTAATAAGGATGTCGTTGTCCGAAACTGGAAACCGTGCTGTCTATCCCGCACCCATTTTGTAGACACTGAGGGGGTCAGTTCCCCCTTTTGTCGTATAAAAAAGGTGTGCATAAGCACCTCATCGTTTTGTCAGCAGAACTTGGTTGCCACACCATTTGTCACCAAAATATCGCTGCTAATCTGTGTTGTGAGTAGAGCCCGGTTGCCAAACCGTTTTGTAAGGAGAGCTTGCGTGCTAAACCGTTTTGTACGCAGAATTAGTTGCGTACGCAGAACTTCTGTGCCAAACCCTTTTGTATTCTTTGAAGAACCTGGTTGCCGGACCGTTTTGTAAGCAAAACTTGGTTCCAAACTCTGTTGTAACGAGAGCAATGCGTTTCACCTGGCGCCCCGCGGCATCGAACCATCGCCGCGCTCTGAAACTCTGTTCTCGCCCATCTGCCTCCTACCCTTCCCTCTTCCCTCCTTCCCCTACCAATTCGTGACCCACGCCTACTTTTCCATCCTTCGCCCATCCCTCCCAACTTCGGAAATTGTTCTGGGGCGATGTTCCGACCATTTTTTTGTGGTGGTAAAAAATAGTGTTTTGTTCGCGAACGTGGCTGCCAACAATTCATGTTCCAAAATATTTTTGATTTGTTTTGACGCGAACATTTGCAAACATGGGATGAACACATTGATGGTCCGACAGGGTGTCAATGTCATCGCTGATGCTGGCATTGCCCAACGTGAAGTTCCAAAACCAAAAAAATTATTTAAAAAAATCGCGTTTTTTGAAAACACGGTGAAAAACGTTCAGGCAGCGGAACCTTTGTTTGGTTCGTAATTGCAAACCCAAACGTGCACGCGAAGTTCCTGCCATAAATTGTTTGTGTAGTGAAGTACCTTCCGATCATCATGTCTGTTTGTTGGTCTCATCGACGCAAACATGCAAATGCCAAAAAAGGCAAACGATATGCATGCTACACCCTGCATGCGGCATATGTACTGGAACGATAAAATCATCTACAAAACAGCTGACCCAAGTCTGGTTCGGACTACCTTTCTCAAAGCCGGCTTCGCTCAAAAGGGCCTCCCTAGTTGCCTTTCCGCTCGCCATAAGCCAAAATTTTTCACTTGAAACCAAAACATTGCGCTTCTTCAAGCCTGATGCAAAAAAAAACAAAAAATGAACCTAAACACGGTCCCAAAAATGGGACCGCCAGGCGGTCCCATTTTTGGGACCGCGCGCGCGGCTTACTAAAAGAACAAAAGAAAATCATTTTCACGATCCCATTTTTGGGAGCGTCTTGTGGTACCAAAAATGAGACCGCAAAATCGCAAAATCAACAGCAAAGGCCGACCCGCGCAACAGACAGAAAATTACATCTGCATTTATTTAAGCAAGCATAGATTTGGAACAGAGGAGGCCCGCACATGCGAAGCCTGATTTCAATCGACTTTCTGGCCCCAAAAGGACCTGGAACCTGAAAGCGCACATGTGGTATCAGCTGTCTCCGTTCACTGGCTCCAATGTGCTGCCGGCGATGCAGCACCACCCAGACAACACTCACCAATCCTTCACTCGTGTTATGTTTTGACTCAATCACCCAATATAATTGACACGATGTCAAAACGATGACGGAGGAAGTAAGCCTTCAATGCTTCACCTTTTCACAAGTTTCCATAATCAGATTCTTGCTCCATCCCGTTTCAAATCTATTAATTTCTGACGGAATTGACTGAAACATGATATAATTCTCCTTTCTTTTTGGCTGAAACTTCGGTAGCAGTCCAGAAGGGCAAATGGCCAACAAGGGGCAGTAAAGTATTCAATACAATCATTCAAATGGAAGCCGGCCACCTGTGCGAAAACCCACAAACTCCGCAACTCCACAAGAACGAGCAATCACCTAACGCTGCAAAGGCTGATGGGCCTTCTTTTAGCAGCAAACAATCAAGCCACCAGACGAAACAAACGAAATAATAAGAAGCTAACTTCAATTGGGTTCAAGCAGCAACGGATATGCACCGCGCTTGCCCCAACAAGAAACAAAATCATCTACAAGACAGCTTGCTCCGACGGACCCAATTCTAGTTCCGGAAAACATTCTCAAAACCGGCTTCGCTCAAAAGGGCCTCCCTAGTTGCCCTTCCGCTCGCCATAAGCCACAAAGTTTCACTTGAAACCAAAACATTGCGCTTCTTCAAGCCTGATGCAAAAAAACTTCAAAAATGGCGGTCCCGCTCTTGGGACCGCATGCGCGGCTTACTAAAAGAACAAAAGAAAATCATTTTCACGATCCCATTTTTGGGAACGTCTTGTGGTACCAAAAATGAGACCGCAAAATCGCAAAATCAACAGCAAAGGCCGACCCGCGCAACAGACAGAAAATTCGATCGGCCTTTATTTAAGCAAGCATATAAATTTGGAACAGAGGAGGCCCGCACATGCCACGCCTGATTTCAATCGACTTTCCGGCCCCAAAAATGGAATCTGAAAGCGCACATGTGGTATCAGCTGTCCGTTCACTGGCTCCAATGTGCCGGCGATGCAGCACCACCGAGGCAACATTCACCAATCCTTCGCTACTCTGCGCTACTCCGCTACTCCGTGTTATGTTTTAATTCAATCACCCAATGTAATTGACACGAAATCCAAAGGACCACGGAGTAGAAAGCCTTCAATACTCCACCTTTTCACATCTTTCCCTAAGCAGATTCTTACTCCATCCCGTTTTTAATTTATATTGCAACAAACCGAAAAATTACATCTGCATTTATTTAAGCAAGCATAGATTTGAAACAGAGGAGGCCCGCACATGCGAAGCCTGATTTCAATCGACTTTCTGGCCCCAAAAATGGACCTGGAACCTGAAAGCGCACATGTGGTATCAGCTATCTCCGTTCACTAGCTCTAATGTGCTGCCGGCGATGCAGCACGACCCAGACAACATTCACCAATCCTTCTCTCGTTATGTTTTGATTCAATCACCCACTAAACTTGACACGATGTCAAACAATGACGGAGAAAGAAAGCCTTCAATGCTTCACCTTTTCACATCTTTCCATAATCAGATTCTTGCTCCATCCCGTTTCAAATCTATTAATTTCTGACGGAATTGACTGAAAGATGATATAATTCTCCTTTCTTTTTGGCTGAAACTTCGGTAGCAGTCCAGAAGGGCAAATGGCCAACAAGGGGCAGTAAAGTATTCAATACAATCATTCAAATGGAAGCCGGCCACCTGCGCGAAAACCCACAAACTCCGCAACTCCACAAGAAACAGCTCGAGCAATCACCTAACGCTGCAAGGCTGATGGGCCTTCTTTTAGCAGCAAACAATCAAGCCACCAGACGAAACAAACGAAATAATAAGAAGCTAACTTCAATTGAGTTCAAGCACCCCGCTTGTCTCAACAAGAAACAAAATCATCGACGCAACAGTTTACTCGCGTCGACGGACCGATTTCTGGTTCCAGAAAACATTCTCCACACCGGCTTCACTGAAAAAGGCTCTCTGTAAAGACATCAAAACTCAGCATCTGCAGCTTTCTCACGGAATCTGCTGGAAGTCATGAAAGAGACGCTTTAATGAGAACACAGAATTTGGTTTTGAATCGATAATTCTTCACCGGACTCAACTCTGGGCAACACTCCACATGCTGGCCGCAAAGCTGCTATGTTGGAGTCCAGGAATTATAAATCGAAACCCGAAAAGAAACAACACATCAACAGATTAAAACAAAACTGATCAGTGCGATGCCAATAAAAAAACGATCTACTGCCAGATAAACGCGGAAAAAGTCATCCTGCCAGCAATGTCACAGCGCTAGGGGCGAAAGTCTGCAACAACAACAACAACAACAACAACAACAAACAACAACAACAAACAACAACAACAACAACAACAACACGGGAGCAATTCCAAACACGAAAGAATGCTCAGAATGTCTCTCAAACAGTTTCAGGATGCTGGAGGGGCGCCATTTTTAAGCGCTTGCTTTTTCTTGCGTTTGGGAAGGGCTCCTTCTTTGTCATATACAGCTCAAGATTCCCGCCGCAGATGCTGTTTGTGTTAAAGTAGCTTCAAGCTTGACATTTTGGCACATAGCAGCCTGCAAAGCTTCAGCACATCTGACAAAATAAAGGGGCCAACTACAGACCCGCCAGGAGGGACCACTTTCGATCCTAAGAGGGTCCACTTTTGGACCCCTTTTGAAATACATGTGCTTGGCATAAGGGTCCAAAACTGGGCCCTCAACATTCTGAATCCGGTGCCTCCCTGGGGCCTGTTTGACGCCCCACCCAAACACTCTCTTGAATCGTGTTGTTCGAATCTAGCTGCATACATCAACGTCACACATGACATAGCAACCCCATTATGAAATCTAGTCTCCTGGTCCTAGATCAAACCCAAGTTCCGGAAGTCAGAACCTCGAAAAACCTAAACACAGAGTTTCAACCTCGACTCCTAAGTGCAAACGCCAGCTTCGGTCTTTTGCTCGGACGCAACACAAAGGAGGCAAGTTCTCAAGCAGGACACATCCGCAGGAAACAAACCCCAAAACAAGGGTCACGTGCTAATCTGCTGATTGTGATACTCAGTTCCGTTCAATTCTGAACATGATGACACTAAAGCTCCCTCGAGCCAATGTCTGGTGAGGAAACGCAATTCCAGGTCCAAAAACCACGACCTTTCCTAAAAGGTCGAGTGAACAATTCCAAATTGCGTTGAGTCACAAATTCAGCTAGCTACTAAAGCTTGATCTCATCCAAACGTGAATAACCACAGTTCTTTACACTCAAGAACGAAGTAGATGATTACAAATGTTCTGTACAATCTTCTTCTGGTTCACAAAACTTCCTCAAACCTCATGTTCGTTCTCCAAAACGTCTCGTTCAGCTAAAACAGTGTTCCAGCGTCTTGAAACATGATGGAGAGCAGAAAGTTCTGCTCTACATCACACAATCTCCAGCAAAACCAAAACGAAGAATCACGATGAAATCAACAGATAACCGTGTAATGCAGAATCACCAGCTATAAATGTACACTATGTAAACCAAATGTCCCAATCGTAATGCAATGTCCAGATTCAGCTCGGATAGATGAAGATGGACATCACAACATATAAAATCAATAGAGGTCAAATACCTCATCCAGTGCAGTGTCCAGATTCAGCTCTGATAGATGAAGATGGACACCATGATGTACAAAATCGGTAGAGGTCAAATACCTCAACCATCACTAAAAGAGAAGTAATGCTCACTCAAAGCATCATATTCCCAATATGGTACCAGATCATCCAGACCGATGATGATCACATAAAAACATACAAGGTAATGGCGAGGCCATTTCCATCCCGACACCCAAAGCAAATAGGTGTCCAAAGGACAATATTCCAGATCTCACGGTGTAATAAATACCACGACATCCACATAGGATGTATTGTGCTACAAAGCACAATACCAAGTGCTAAGGCATGATGTCGAAAACCAAAGTTGATGGTTGATCACAACCGTAGGTCGCAAACCAATCAAACAACCACCAAATTCAGATCTGACAATGCCATTCTGCATGAAATCGCGTGACGTTCACAAAGGTGACCGTCACGACTACTGCTTGATTAGCAACGCCATACTTTCCAGAAATCCACTTTGCGCATTGTATTGAGTATTGTGGAAGGCGCACCTAAGGAGATATATTTTCACACCCCCTTTCAATATCAATCTTGCAAACAAATCTTCTGAACATCCAGACCTTAGCCAGCGCCAGAATACAAAGTTTGCAGGATAAGCGATCTTGAAGTGAATGTCCAGAAGCACCATTGCTTTGTGCATGAAATCCTCCACTCAATGTGAGCTGGCCGATTTACCCTCGGCACGCAAGTGAGCGCAGCAGCTCACGAGTGACGGTTCAGAGCGTATAGCAGCCCACAAGTGTCGGCTCTCCAGTTGCATGCTGCACCAGAAAGACCAAAAGAAAACCTGTACGATGTACATATCTCGATACGGTGTGAACAAGAGAAATACAAATTCTCCCCACGAGCCACACGATCGGAGATCCGCATCCATATGACCCGTCGTGCAAAAGAAAATAGCCACTAACTCCATCCGCCCTCAATGAAGACGGCAAAATGTAACTTCAGCCCTGAGCTTTGAAACTGCTTCCAAAAACTCAAAACTGTTCACTGTCGGCCTCCATGCAGACTGTCGCCCAGTGTTTCGTCTCATGTACGTCCACGGACATACCCAGAACCACTGTCGCTCAGAATCAAAATATGCAGCTATACCCCGCTCCCATCTCAAATCCAGTTTCAGAGATTCCAGTCCATCCAGAACGCTGACGATATAAACCATGGCTTCAAAAGGATTCCACTACGCTCTTGTTGCCAAAGAGAAGAACCCCCAGAGAACACACACACACGAGCGCAAACATCCACTGACGAAGCACCTTCGGAGTCAACATGAAAACCAAAAACAACTGTTTCAGCGTAATCCGACACCCTCTGAAAGAAGGTAGGCGTATGAGAAGCCCAGACAACTGCAGCTCTCACACGGGGTGAAATCATGAATCCCCAGACATCTCCGAGGACTCAAAACAAAACAATGTTCTCAATGCGATGTCCCAGCGTCCGTCCAAGGTCCATAGAACAAGAGTCAAACTGAGACACCAATAAATTACTATCAAGGCAATCAACTAAGTGCCCTGCCGAATCCATGCTCCCCCTTTCAAACAAAGCATCAGTTCAAATTCAACCTGAAACAGATCCAACTACACCAAGCGCATGTTACAAAAACACATGAACATGATCGCTGTTGTGATGGCCCCAAGAAATCATCATTGGCCAACAACAACCTTAGTGTGGCAAGACAAACATGACAAACAAGATGGAGCACACATCCAACACAGTTTCTATCAAGACTTCTATAATCGTCATGGAAACCAAAAGCAACCAATTGACCGCAAGGTCGTCTGAAATCGTCCGGATGACGGTGAGCAGTCCGTCACAATCTGCTCGAGTCCAGTCCGCAATCGTCCAACACACGACATCAAACCAAACTGAGATTCCAACCTATCACATCCATAAAACAGTTTCAAACGACAGCTCTGCACAACTGACAAGTTATTCGGGCATATCCAGACGCCTTCTCACTCAATGAATTCCAACTGGCCTTTCCAGATGCCATCTACTGAATCTCAGTTGGCATTTCCAGATGCCTTCTAACTACAAAACAAGCAGCTATCCCCCTTTTGCCGATGCAACACGCAAACAATCCCAACATCAATCTGGCTGAACAGCTGTGCTTAGGTGGAGGGTGAACCGCGAGTCTGGCACAGATATCTGCCCCAGACTATTCTCCTTTCACACAACAAAATACTGCTACATTCCAGATGTCAGGAAAAGGCATCTCAGCTACAGCTACCCTCACTGACCTTCTGTCCCATGAACACGATGGGATCCTCCCGTGCGTTATACCCATCCCTTGGGTACCCATGTAGCGTTAACTACCTTCAGCAGTGCGGGTGGTGTCCAGGCATGCAAGACTGAAAACAAAAACCGTGGTCAAGTCGGAAGAGTTGTTTGCAATTCCTTGTCAACGAGTTGGTGCGTGCTAGACCCATACAAGTTTCAACTTCACACTGCAATACTTACTTTGTCTTCACGGATGGAGCTTATGAGCCTTCTTCACAAACACCAGGTACCATTGGAGGTTTGCTGTTAGACCAATGGGGTGGACCTTGTGAGTTCTTTGGACTGGCTCTTCCTCAAACTTTGCTGGATCAATTTTCTCGAATTTTCTGAACACTCAATATATGAACTGGAACTGCTACCGACTCTTGTGGCCATCCGGGCCTGGGCTGAGAAACTTAAGCGGTGTCATGTTGTCTTTTACTTAGACAACACAGAAGCGCACAGTGCGCTTGTGAGAGCCGATGGAGCAACATGTGTAGCAGCAGGTATTGTCAAGCTTTGGCCTTCTTCCTTGGTTTGGCCGAGTGCCATCAATTAGAATCCAGCCGACGATGCCTCGCGACTTATGGCTGTCAGTTGCCAAGCACTTTCAGGTGGTCCTTCCGGCACACTTAAGTCAGCGGGGTATTCAAACGGGTGCTCCGGAAACACACCACCGGAAAACATGACCCAAAGCAGAACCAATGTCTGCAGACACCGGTGACGCAAAAACATGTTTAGTCGACTTCCGGGTTGAAACCTTCAACTTCGCAAACCTTGTCCCGACTGTGCAATCAAGAAGAGACCGCGACAAAAAAGGATGGCGCTGATTTCAAGCTGATCGTTGATTGATGTTGTCATTTTTCAGACAGTGATTTTCAGCTGCTTGTGTCGTTTGGTGTGTCGGCGATTTCACGAGGTTTTATATTTCTATATTCGTGTTAGTTTATGTTCATATATATATATTTATATACATACGGACAATTTTACATGCAAGGTTATTTTCACTTTGCAGAGTTTTCGTCACGAAACGTTTTGAACGAACTGCGGATGATTTGCGAGATGTCGGGTATAGACAGCTTTTTCCGTAACTCGGTTCTTGGTTCTTCCCCACCGTCTTGTGGTTTGTTAGTGAGAATAAAGTGAAAACTTTAGGAGTAGTTCTGGATCTGGCGCCGGACAATGCAAGCGACTTTGGACACAGGTTTGTCACCAAAGGTCATACAGAATCACGATTGCAAGAGCTCAGTGCGACCATTGAGGCAATCCTGGATAGGGGTTTGATGTCCTGCAAGGATGCTGAAAACCTCAGTGGAAGTTTGCAATGGCTTGAAACTTTCGCTCATGGCAGAGTGGCGCAACAGTCTTTGAAAGTTATAAGTAACTTGGCGTCAGTGGGGCGCCAAAGAGAGACCTTAGGAGCCAAAGAGGTGGGAGCGCTACGCTTCTTCAAAGATAGGGTCCTTACTGCGCCTCCTACAAAGGTCAGGGCTGCAAACCTCAGAACTTGGCTTGTGTTTACGGACGGCGCTTGCGAAGGCGATGCAAAGAGTGGGCTCTGTTGGAGCTGTGCAGATTGACCCAAAGGGATGTGCTTGTTCCTTTTTCTCAGAGAAAGTTCCTGACGATTGGATGGGCCTCTTACAAGAGTCAAACCATCCAGTCTTTGAACTTGAACTGCTACCAGTGCTGGTGGCCCTTTGCGTCTGGGAGGAAGAATTCAAACACAACCAGAGTGTATTCTACTTGGAAACGGAGGCAGCAAGGGTGCATTCACTCATGGACCAACGCCGAGTCTTACTGGGAGCTGGCTTGTTAAGAACTTCATTTCAAAGGAGATGCAATGTCAGTTGAAAGTTTGTTCGCTCGAGTGCCTTCAAGTACTACTGTGGCAGACCGACCCAGCCGGCTTGATGTGTCAGAACTGACCGCTGAAGGCGTCAGTAGAGTCACTGTTCGTAGAAAATCAAAACCGATTTCGCCAAAAGTTTACGCGCAGTTACTTAACACAAAACGAAAACGCAAGGTTCACGAAGTGTCAAAACCAATGGCCTCACTCAGTCTGATCCCTTTTCCATTTGCACTCCACAGTCTGTCCAGCAGCAGGTTAGCCGTTACACACGGTCACCACAAACCAAAACAAGGACGTGAGGTGTCATATACTATCTCTTCACAGTTTCACAAGGTTTCACCTTGAGCCATGTGTTTAAAGGTTGAGTTAGTTCCAAAAACTGTTTCCTTTCTCTTTCTATTTCTTCTTCCACAAACAAGAGGCAGACAACACACACC
>Ga0126342_10010343_pt1 | contig 16691 bp, 13 predicted proteins | sample Cyp1metagenome_FD_92528 | JGI IMG/M metagenome (GOLD analysis project Ga0126342, IMG submission 92528) | Coral microbial communities from Lord Howe Island, Old Settlement Bay, Australia - Cyphastrea 1 metagenome | ecosystem: Host-associated > Invertebrates > Cnidaria > Coral ... | reverse complement strand
CTCGGGTTTCTTACGCAAACCTCGGTTTTTCTTTTTCAAACCCGTACTGAACCCGTATTTAACCCGTATTAACCCCGTATTTTACCCGTACTAACCCCGTATTTTAGTACTGGTTTGGAAAACATCGGGTTTCTGCCAGAAACCTCGTTTTTTTTCCACTGACCCTACGTGTTTTGCGGGTTTGGGTTCCTAAGGTATATATATATGTATATATATATAGCTATATAATTTATATATATATATATAGCCATGATATCATCCCATCGATATCCATCCAGGGTTTGTTTCCCACCAGATGGTGTGATTCCCCATCCACTGGTTTTCGCCGAAAATCTTGGCACGTTCTCCACTGAATGCAGGAACTTCATCTTGCAGTCGCTTCCTGGGGGTGCTTGCAGACGCGGCAACAAGGCCAGGTCATTTCTCCGTTGAACTGGAAAATCACCAGTGAAATGGGGGGTTTCCATAAACGGAGGATCCCCGATAGCTGGATGGTTTCTTTCATGCAAAATCCCATTTAAACATGGATGATAAACTGAGGGTACCGCCATTTTAGGAAACCCCCAAATAGGTAAATGATCAAAGTATTCGTGGCCCATACCCGCCATGTTAATGTGCCAGAGTGCACTGGGACTACCCCATGATTTTGCTGATGAACTCAACGCAGGGTATGGGCCGCAATGTCGCCGAGCTTGTTCCATACCCGTGAGAGCAATGAACAAATCATCACAGCCCCAACTGAAACTATCGGAAACTGGGTTCCCACGTGTTTCCACATGATTTTCCATTGCAAGCCATGGTAACTTAACTCACCCCCATATCTTGGCTCAGCGGCAGCTCATTGATGTACTCCTTCGGCACCAGATCTTCTCTGCAGGACAAAATCTGACCCAACTTCACCTCAGGACCCGGTCCTGAAAGATCCCAGCGACCGACAACACTGGCCATCCGTGAATCCTGGGGCCCTAATTCTTAGAGTCGCAAGTGTGCGGATGTGTGCGGTCTACCACCTGCAGACGGAAGTGTACCTCCCGAATAGTTCCCAGAATGGGGGAAATCAGAGGAACCTTGTTGAACACTAACCCGAGGAAATACAGTAATTGGATGGTAAGAATGGATGGCTGTTATTTAACTCTAGCATGTTTCCAATCACTTTCCCCGAAAAATATGTCTGAAGGTACTGTACCCTGGGGTTCCCTGCTTCATGGGCTAGGAGGCCAAAGCTAGCTGTTTCCTTTTCCCCTGCAATGATTGGCCAAACTAAGATAGGACAAATAATTTGATCGGGTTCCAACTACCCAAAAAATAAGGCAGGTTGGAGTGTTGATTGGACATACTACCACAATTAATACAATTAATGGTAATTATACAACGTGGCAAACCCAAAAGTTAATACAAAAACTATCGTATTACACTGCCCGCACTTTCTTGAATTTTATGAAAAAATGGAAAAAAGGGTAGCAGTATGTATGTTTATATATTGGTAACCAAATAGTAAGTAGGTAAGTAGTAGGGGCCTATCACTGCACAAGTACCTGCATGCACTCTCAGTGGCATAGGTGGGTCCCAATCTGACAAGCTCTGTCACAGCGCGTTTGCCCGCCTGCCGAACCAGAGATCTTGGTATTGTGATTTTTTGCAGTCCATCAGCACTTTTGGGAGGATCCAATGTTGATGCAAAGAACTTAGTCCAATGGTCAAATGCACCTAATTGTCACAAAACAATGCATTCAATGGATGGAAATGTACAGCCCAAAATTTGGCGGCCAAATCATATTTTCATATTTTTCTCATCCCTGGGGCATCTTGGATAGCCGCAAACGTTTCTCCCTTGCTGAGATCTTTCTCCACATTGAAAAAGGACCTCTTTTGCTGAGATCTGGTGCTCCCGCTGATCCCCAGTTTTGATCAGTCTTGCACATACTTTCGTCCTGAATTCCTCCAGTTTGACATAGTTTTCCCCTAGATTTCTGCAGTCTTCCACCGTTTTCATCAGTTCCCCCTCTCTCTCTGTCGGAAAAGGGTCGTTTTCCCCCGAGTTTCTCCACCCTTCAGGCTGGACCCGCCTTGGTGTGCATGGCTGACTTCTTCTCCGGGTCTCGGATGAGTTTGGCGCGCAGGGCTATGAGACCCACACGGACGGCGCCCGCCATGAGCGACAGCATACCTCAGTCGAGTTCCAACCACATCTGGGTGGGGAAACATCCATTTGGGTATGGGTCAATACCTATAGATACATTTTTAGTGGGATGAACATCCATTTACCAGCTGTTTTGGGGTTCACTAGGTACCAGGGTTTTGACCCATCCCCATTTGGGAATGGTTACCACCTATAAACCTGGTGAAATGGGGGCCTAATGGGGGATGGTTTATGGCATTGTTTTACCAACTTTTTTTTAGATAAGATTGTTCATGGCTCAATGAGGCACAATATAACACTGACAATGGTTATGTATAATGACATTGTGAATAGCCGTTAATCATGGCTTTGAAGGATGATTAATGCTTATACAATCTTATAAATTGTTATTCGTTTAATGGCTTAATTAAATGGACACCCAATATCACAATTAATAAAGGGGTTTCTTGTAATGGTTTAATACTGGTAAACTTTTGGGGGTATCATTCATAATGTGGAAACCCCCATCATTAATTGTTATTAATATAACAATTGCATTGAATGGCTTGATAGTGGTTCTTAGTGGTTAATACACGTCACTAATTATCCGGACTGGTTAGCTCGACATATAATGATTTATGGAGGTTTCCTAAAATAGGGGTACCCCCAAATCATTCATTTTAGTAGGATTTTTCATTGTAAATCATCCATTTTGGGGTACCCCCATTGGTGGAAACCCCCTATTCCCTGGCTTTTGGCAAATGTCTCCACGCTCTTGGCGCAGCCTTTCCCACCTCACTGCTGATTTGGCCAAGTGTCGCTGTCCGGGCTTCCTGGCAAAGCTGGACCACTTCTCTTGCATGGCGTCCTGAGCCATGGGGTGCTTGGAAACGGAAAATGGGATACCTCGAAATTGTCCAACCAATGGAGCCAAGTCTTAATTAGGAAATGAATCGGGTAAAATCATATATAATTCTAACATATATGATTATATATGATTATAATACAGAGATATGTGATATCAAATGATGTACGAAAATCATGTACTTCAACCAGGGCTTTTCACTTGGCACTTTGCCAGAGGCTGCGCTCGTTGAAGCCAAGCAGCCCCATTGGTTTCCATGGTCTTGTAGCCTCTCAAGACCTTAGTGCTGAGCACCGGAGCCTTGCAACATGACCAGTCTGTTCACTGTCAGCCCGCTCTGTGGGCGCCCTGTCCAAGTTTTTAGTTTATTCTATTCACAGTATTCACTAACTAATCTGAAATACCCGTCCCAATAAACAATCTCAAGAATGACGTTGAGACCCTTTTGCAGGTGCACATGTTTAAAGAAGGCGATGTCCAAGACATAGGGAACCTTTTTACTCCACCTCCACCATTCTGAATGGTCTGTGTTGGTAGTAGCGAAATCCCAGTGGGGTCCCCCATTTTGACAGCCAAGGAGCCATCAGGAAGCTAAACACAGCCAGGAGGGAGGGAACTCCCAGCCTGCACAAGGAAAAGCTTCACCAAAGAAACAGGCGCCATATGGTGCAATGGATTTTGAGCAGTGTTTTCCACATATTATGATCTGTTATGATATGTTATGATATGTTATGATATGTTGACATCGGCTCATTGTGTTTGATGTGGCTTCCAACATGTTGATAATGTGCAAAACATAACTGTCGGATTTGAGGCCATTGTTACAGGACAGTTATAGTATGTTATATATAGTAAAAGTTCCCAAAAAAGCCATCATCCTTTGTGGCCTTTGTGGTGAGACTGATCCAAATAAAGGAAGCACTCCCCAACAATTGCTTTGGAGCAATGCGGGAATGTCAGCTGTCCTTGGGGGCTACCTTCTGTGGGCGACGTTAGAGTCGTTGGAGGGAAGAACATGCAAAGTCCTACATAGTCCTTGCCTTTTTGAGCTGTGGATTGTAAAGAGGTTTCCTACAATGATACCTCAAATCATCTCATCCAGTCATTAGACCCTTGTAGTATTGAAACCCAATGGTTTTGGTGAACCTCCATTTTGAGAAACACCCATATTGTAACCTCCCGAATCTATGCCACGCTTTCCCGGCCAAGGAACATGATCTTCAGCGTCCTTCCTACTCCCCTGGCTGTGGCTGGCGTCTTGTTGGGTCGCCCCGCTATCCGCGACTTTCGCATCGCCAAAGCTCCTGGAGACAGGGGGCAGGGGGGGCACTTCCATGGCACTGTGGAGGGCTGATCCTGATTACTCAACACCGCGGTACCGGTTTCTAAGGAACCACATTTACCCATTTAAAACATGTGCTTAGACATTTCTTATCATTTCTTATTCCTCACTCCCCACATTCTTTCAGTTGGTTTTCCCCAAAAATCTGCCACATCCTCACCACATCTGCTGAACCCAGGCGTCATGGGCTGTGGAGCCCATGATCATCGGTGCTGCTGATCCGGTAGAGCTACCCAGGCCCCTTCTCCTGGGGAAGTTCCCGCCGTCAGCGCTGCATATGTTGGGCCCTGTGGTCGGGTCGCAGGGCGGGGGGGTGCAGCCGCAGGCAGCACGAACAAGCCGCTGTGAACTGTGCCTTGGGCAGGTGCATTTGGGGTGATTGAAACATCTTGAAACTACAATGGATATCAACGTGAGGTTTTCCAAAGGCTACATGGGTAAGACACCTGGGTTGCAGTGGTATCTGTATAACCATTTTGGGTTAACTTCTGTGGCCAGAATCGCGGAAATAACTATGATGAAATGGAGGTCAATCATGTATATATATATAGTATTCTTTCTAGCAGCTGTAACAATGGCTACACCTACTTATTCACTGGAACTGAACCCCCCAAGTCAGTGGTATGATTCCCACCGACTTCATGGCTACAAAGTGTGGCATGGCATGGGTATGTTGATAATCTCATGAGATCTTCTAATGTGATCTAATGTGAACCTCAAATGAATAAAGTCCGTTGATGAAGGCGCGAGGGGTTTTCCCCAACAGATAAAATAAAAGACATATAGACTATAAAATAATATATGTATATAAACACACACACATATATATACAAATCAATGCCCCAACGTGAAAACATGTTCCACGCCAATGCCAAACCTCAACGATCACGTGGAATTTCCGAGCTGCAGCATCCTACCAGCAGCGCCAGCCATGCCCGGCTCTTGCGCATGGGGGATGCCATGGCGAAAATTGGAAGTTGCGAGGCTAAAACCTGAGACATTTCTTTGTCGGTTGCTGCATCTCCGCATATTTCAATACGAACATATGTATATTATATATATATATATATAAATGAGAGATGTATATGTGACAATTTCTCTGTACCTCTCTCCAGTTTTGGGTGTAAACACCTTTATATGCAATTATACATACATACATACATACATACATACATACATACATTACATAACATACATACATACATACATACATACATACATACATACATATATATATATATATATGTATATAAATAAATACAGATAACATGTATCTATATACGCGCATAGTAGCGAAGTCATTCCCTCATGGCCTCCATTGTTCTATGGGCCTCAACGGCTTGGGTGAAGCCTGGCCACAGTTCTTTCATTCTTCCATGCTGACCCATATGTATATACATGTGTATGTGATATATATATATATATTATATAATATATATATAATATATATACATATATATACATGTGTGTGTGTGCGTGTCCTGAGTGCACAAATATCATACATATATGATCATATATTATATACAGCACTTGTCCGTCAAACATAGACAGTACAAATATCATGGCAAGCATGAAGCATGGCCTCCAGCAGGTTCCATGATGTTCCATGATGTTCAGTATTTTCCTCATTGCCTACGAGTTAAATCATCAGGAATGATGATGGTTTGTCCTGGTCTGTATTGGTCTCTTCTTCATCTGTTTAAACAAATGTGAACCATGAGAAGACAAATCTTGGATATTGTCATGGCTCATCAATAGACCGCCAATAGCTCCGCAATGTTCAGTCTTTGCCAAAGAGTTCATTTGAGCCCATCCCATCTGTGTATTGGTCTTTGACGTTCTATATTGCAAGCAGATAGAATTAAACATTGTTTAGCAATCAAATCGACATAGAAACATCACTGAACAGTTTTAGATTTAAACTTACTGGTGCTTAGTAGGGAATGAGGGAATGATCCACAATAACCATTAATAATGCCATGCCATTCCCCCATTCCCATCCATTTCCTACTAAGCACCAGTAAGTAAAGTTGCGCAACATCCTTGGTTACAACTAGTTCCCCCATGAAAAAAGCGGCCTTCACAGCCAGCTGGCCACGGCGCCGGTGTCTACCTGATTAGTTATAATTAACCATATAATGGCCAATAATTCTATATTGTATATGGCCACTATATATTACTATATGATAGTAATGTTAGTTATCAATAGTTATCATATATAATCATATGGTATAGGATTATTAAATGTTAGTATCAACCATAGTTGTAATTAACCATAGGACCAAAGTTCACATCAATTGGGATTCTATCATCATCATAGGGTATCTCCCAGCTGATGGGGTTGATTGACCAAACCAACACGGTAACGCATGACCACGGCAGGGGAAAGCAACCACAGCAACCACAAGGGTTTCTTTTCATCTTCAGGACAAAGACAATCAACAAAAATGTCCCATACACATGAGAACAGAACCAAGTGCAGGAGATCATATCTTATAATTGTTGTTGCTATTGAAATGAGGTGTGTCTTTCAATGAGTTTCCAGTACATCATGCGAGAACATAATCATTCTGAGCGTCAACAGCCATGGCTGATACACAGTCGCTTGCTCAACCTCCTTTTTTAAGATCCTTGAACTTGCCCAGAATTCTCTGAAAATAACATCACATAGCCGTATAACCAGCAATTTACTGAATCTTTGATGGGAAAACAATGCCAGTCTTGGACACTCTTCATATTTTGCTCTGGTCAATGAATGTATCTAAAATAAAAGATCCAGCAACGGACTACCCAACCATGGTTTACCCAGAAAAAAATGATTGAGCAGTCGACTTCAGGCTGCCTGACTTCTCCTCCTTTGCCGTTCGGGTCGTTCCGAGTGGGGCTGAGAGGTATACGAGGCACAGGATGATGCCTGGGTGATGCAGCCGTTTCGGGGCGTGAGGTTTAGCACTAACTGAATGCATACATGGCTGGCCCAAGGGGAACCAGGGCGGCTGAAGTTTCAAAAGTGGCTCTCAAAAAACTTGGGGATGCCTTCATAACCATTCTTATTCCAATATCCATGTGTATCCAACATTTGCAATGGGATTTCCCCTTAAACAAAATTACACCACCAACTTTGTGGGTCGAATTGATTCGTTGCCGGCTACGTCTCTTCGTCAAACATTGTGGATCAAAAACCAATGGTTATCATGTGTAAAATACAGCAAAAATGTTGCAAACCGAAAAAAATACATAAAAGGCCCATTGTTACCAATCCGTTTGCATTCACCAAGCCAAATTTGTTTCCTTCCCCTTTTGTGGCAAAGCTTGGACGCCATGCAAAACACTCGTGCCTAGTTCGCATTCCCTTGTTGCAGCCAAATTAACCAGCCGTTCACCAGTCGGTTTACTCAGTTGTTTGCCCGCAAATGCTGTCACAACCCTCAATGTGTAGCAAAAAGGCATTACTTGAGTATATGTTTCAAGAATGCCACCGGCCAACTATTCTTATTGCGTTTTTGGGTGAACAAATATATTGTAATAATTACATTAGAAAACATAAACAAAATATACATATATATATACATATATATCTATAAATAAATAAAAAAAAACATTCAAGTGCTTAAACAAAACCTTCGCCCAGCGGTGACCGGTGGCCATTGATCCTTTCGCTAAAGGCACCAGCCGTCGCTGTCTTCGTCTAGGAGCCGCGAGCTGCTCCTGACCAAGGGCTGGTGGCTGTGGGTCCTTAGCTAAGTTAGGCTAAGTTGGTAAACATTATTTATACATATATATATATATGCATATATATATAATATACTGTAAATATATCTCATATATGTATAGGTTAAATATAGATAACTATGGCATTATAAACATTATATCATTATAGTATATTATAGTTATATCATATATAGATAACTATAGGGTTGAAAGATCTTTTTGGTATGGATATGTGTGGATGTTAATGGATGTCATTGGATGTTTATGGATCTTATTATTGGGTGTTTATGGATCTTATTATTGGATGTTTATGGGTGTTATTATTGGATGTTTATGGCAGATGTATCTATTGTTGATGGGCTTTATCAGCTCTATAACATGCTAACTGGTGAGAACTGCAAGAACTATATAATTCCTTGGAGAACTGACCTCAGGAACCATCCAAACAAGGCCATGTCCAACAGAAAATCTATGTTTCAACCCCCATGAAACTGTGCAAAAAGGTCTGAAAATATGGTGTATATACCTCAAAATCCCAGGGTTGGGCTGATCATTGTCCCTATTGGCCATAACTGGAAGATATACATGTACAACCAAACCCAAATATGATATTGTTCGTTGTTCGTTGCACATCCCAGTATGTCCCCATTGCCCGGGGGTTTATTCATCCAGGATTAACATTATCGGGGAGTAAATGGTCACGCTCCAATAGCTACTGTGAGCTGACGCATATTAAAGAACAACAAACTGTGCCAACATATATCTCTGGAAATCCTGTAGGTGCTTGCAGCTGCTGGTTATTTTAGAGTGACTTTTATCTCTCGCATACAGTAGCTTGCACATTTATACCTCCCGTAAACATGTGTAAGTCGCACCATCAAATATGATTTTATATTGGCTGGGTCTGTGTGAGGGTGAACACAAGTAGGGTGAATACTACTGGATCGCTGCCGTGAAATCTACTGGTGCGACTCCATGGTGAAGGGGTGAACGCCACACATGTGGGGGGTTGGCAAAGCATCCTAATATATTATGATTAGCCATATTGCCCATTGATGAATTATATTTAATTATATCTAATTATATATTTATATATATTTATTTATTTATTTGCATCCCCAAAATGTTACATCCCATCATATAATATTCCCTTGTCTCCCATGTGTATCCACATGCTTGGTTGGCTAAAACCCAGCTGAGCAGTCTAAACCCGAAATGTAATTCCATGATAGTGATTGGTGAAGAACGGGATTCCCAGTTCATGGATGATGCTAACCCCAATAAACGATGGAGTAAGCCTAAAAAACACGTCAACCAAAGGGTGTTTTGAACGCTGATCAATAAACAATGATGCAGTAAGAAAAAATGAAAAACAACATGTCAACCAACTGAGTTTTTGAACGCTGATCAGTTGACTTATGTATAAATAATACGGTAGAAATCATCACAAAAACAATACACCAATACCATGGCGCCAAGCATCCCGCCCACAGTCATGGTGCTGCCTCCGCCATTCGTCTCCTGAGAGTGTTAGCCATCCTCAAGGGTTCAACATCAGCTGTTGATTTTTGCAGGGTACCATGTATAGCAAGCCCCCCCAATAAGGAATCAAAACACAAAATCCTTTCTTCGAAACTCAAGTCAAATGGTGGAAAATTACACTTCGATCATCTTCGATCTTTCCGGGATGATGGCACAGAACGGGGTAAGCCTGGACAGGGTTATGTGATCCAGGGTTCACATTGCTGAGTGGCGCATGATGTTCGAAACACTTCATGTAAAGACAATTAATTGGGCATCAGTATCATGCTCGGTCTACACTGGAAACATCATAACTATGATGGCTGTACCCCAAGCGATCTCTCCCGTGGTGAATGGTTTCGCATTGCACATTTGTGGCATGGAGTGTCTCACCAAGCATCTCTCGCGTTGCTTCTGCTTCTCTTCCCTCCTTCTGGCTCTTCTCTCCTCATGAGTTAAAGGGTTATGGGTCCAAAATCAAGGCTCTGGGAAGCAGGGAATTTGATAGAGTTTGCAGATTTTAACTTGAACCATCCAGTTATTTAGTACTCAAAGGTGAGCCGTACCCCACATGAGCTACCTGCCAATGTTCTTGACTCCTGGGTAACTATTGATGATCTACTGTACATCCATCGATAACACAACATTTTTGCTTCATCACTTCATCACCATATATACCTGTTCACAATCTTACCAGCTATGCTCCCTCAAACTACTGGCAGGCGTCCAAATGTCTCTTCAAATGCCACGACGATATTGCAATTTTTCAGGTCAAAATCCAAAGTTCATCTTGCGTTCATCGCTTCTGTCCCTTCTTGGAAGTTCCCCGAGCTAACCAAGTCAATAACTGGGGCATTACTTGGCAATATCCCAGGTTGACATCGGCTGTCTTGTCATTGTCACTGGTTTGGGCCAAACGATCCCCAAGTCATCACCATTGTCATGGGTAGTATAAACAACCCCCAAATGGTTGCTGTTTATGCCAGGGCGACCTGGAGGAGAACAAATTTCTCTGGGCAAATTTGTCATCAAAAAATGGTGATTGAACCATTGAAGGTGATCTAATATGACATACTGAGTGGGATTTAAAACATTTTAAATCCATATTGCCTATGTTGGGTTGGAGCAACCCTGTTGATAAGGGATCTGCACTGCCATGAGCCATTAGATAGATAGATAGATAGATAGATAAGGTAGATAGACAGACAAATAGATAGATAGATAGATAGATGAGACAGACAGACAGACAGACAGACAGACAGACAAACAGACAGACAGACAGACAGAGATAGATAGATAGATAGATAGAAAGAAAGATAGATAGATAGATAGATAAATAGATAGATAGATAGGTAGATAGATAGATAGGTAGATAGATGGATAGATAGATAGATAGATAGAATAGATTAGATTAGATTAGATTTAGATAGATAGATAGATAGATAAATAGATAGATAGATAGATAGATTAGGTAGATATATAAGATAGATAAGATAGACAAGATAGATAAGATAGATAAGATAGATAAGATAGATAAGATAGATAGATAGATAGATAGATAGATAGATAGATAGATAGATAGATAGATAGATAGATAGATAGGTAGATAGATAGATAGATACATAGATAGATAGATAGATAGATAGATTAGTAGATTAGTAGATTAGTAGATTAGTAGATTAGTAGCTTAGTAGATTAGTAGAATAGTAGATTAGGTAGATAGACAGATAGATAGGTAGATAGGTAGATGGATAGATAGAAAACAAAACATAGATATATTGATGAACTGGTTGACAGATTGATAGATTCATAGGTAGGGAGACATATAGATAGATCGAACAAACATACATATATATATATATATCTGCATGTATATACACATATTCTACATGTTTATTCATGTTTATGCTTACAATACAAACATACATGCACGAATACATGATGAAGAACCACAATGTGTAAAATCTGGCTGGTGGTCTGTGATCATAGCCTCCTACTTCGTACAGAAATCATCTCGGAATCGGACTAACGATCAAAGTCCTACTCTCATCCACTCTGGGAACCTTCATGAATATAAATCTGCGGTCCCAAGAGCCTAAACGATTGACCCATCGACCCATGTGCTGCTCCCCCAGTTCGAAGTTGCCTTATAAACCTCATGATCTACAAATATACCCCCTGGTAATTTAACATAGCTATGGAAAATCACCGTTTTTTAATGGGAAAATCCACTATAAATGGTCATTTTCAATAGCTATGTTAAATTACTAGAGGGTACCTACCATAAACCAGCAATTAACAGGACACCCCCCTGAAGTACTCTGGGAGTGGGCCGCCATGCGGTCGCACCAGTGCCGCCCATGCCATGGCGCACAGAAAAAGAAGGGATGCAACGCCTCCAAAATAAAGAACTGGGACTTTTTTAGAACTTTTGGGGGGATTGGGAACCCTCTGTAAATATCGAGGATTTGATGGTTTTGGATGCTTCTGAATAGTTTTGAACGGCTTTGAATCTTGAATGATTTTGAATGTGTTTTGATTAGGATTGATGTTGTTTTGAATAGTTTTGATTGCTGAATGGGTTGCTTGCTGCATGTTTTGGTCATCATATATGCAAATAGAATATATATATATAGTAATAATAATAATATAGTGTATAATATGTGTATATATATAACAATAATAATAATATAGTGTTTAATATATATATATATAGATATATAATACAAATGTGTATATATATATATATATGTATATGTATATATGTACATATATATATATATACACATGTGACAGAGAGAGATGAAACCACCCAACATGTCACAACAACTGCGTGTAACGCATGCAACCACCGCAAAAAGAGAAAGTCCAGTCCGTTATAGTCACCGCCAAAAAGATAGAACCCCCATTCATCATTATTTTAGTAGGACTTTACTGTTCTATCTTTTCTGGGGTTGCTATATATTATACATAATCAAAAATGTGGATGTTTCCTCGCTGACAATGGGTATTTCCTAAAGAACAGAGGCATTTCCAAATCTGAGCCTGGAAAGCGAGGACGTCCTAAGCTTGACGTGATATAGCCTTGCTGCAAAATCCCCGTTTCCAGCTCATAGATTGTGATCATTTCCAACATAATCATCAATCAACACTGGTAGATTTGGGTAGATTGTGATAATGTCCAAAACAATAATAATTGGGTAGATTTGGGGTAGTCTAACACCCCATAATCATCAACCAGCATGGTTCTGAACACTGCTCATTTGAGTGAAATGCGTTGCGCTATGCGCCAGAACAACTTTTTAGGTTTGCAAGTTACATATAGTTACATATTGATGATCAGGATGGCTTAAAAGGTCATGATTTTCAGCGCCTTTGAGCGCTGACTGATCATCAGTCAGCTTCATCAGGATCAAACCAACAAAAGTTGGAGGAACATGATTTCTGAGTTGGGCATGGGTGCTTTTTCCAACCCCTTTAACCACCAGCATTTTTGTCGGCTGATTTTGACCCAAGACTTCACTACACAATCAGATCCCAGAAGGTTGGACCCCCACAGCAGGTTTTGCGCTTCAACTTTGCTGATGCTACGTGCAGGTCGGAAGATGATGGAGCAGCGTGCTGGGTATCTCAAGCACTCAAAACCGAGGCATGGCAATCCAAACGAATAACGTGTTTTTTTTCCGATACAAGAAAAACATTCAACTGGCTAGAAAACACCTATAACATCCTATAACAAAATTGATGGAACGCCCGAAGCTGCCAGAAATGCCTGACATGTCCGTTTGTTTTTTTCTGGTGACCTCCCATCTGAACAACCACTGACAGGAGTCGGTCAAATCCCATCTTCGGTGATCAAATCCTCATGTTTGTTGCATCCATATGTTTGAGCAGTCACATTCTAAGTGTTGTTGGTCAAATTTCTGGTTTGTTATCGCTGAAAGTCTCCACATAGTGATGTGTTGATGATGGCTGCTGATGATCATATGATCATTGGATTATTCAGGGCTCTGCACATGAGATTAAATTGGCAGCAATATCATCCACGCTAAGAATGAAGCAACATTTTTTTGGGGACTCCTATGATCAAATTCAAAACATTCCAGTAAGGTTCCGGTAGTTGTTTTGGGGGAAAGGGTGCCCAGTTCACTTGACTCACTACCGATACTAAATGGTTCCGGGATCAACTTAGTTAGGGAGCATTCTGGATCTTGGAGAATTTCTTATATAGTATATATAAATGGTTCAGAGGTTATGCAGTAATTGAAATTATTCTACATACGTGTTATATATATATGTGTGTTTCGTCAATAAACCGATCCAACACCTGATTTGCAAACCATCCAGCCATAAACGCATGTCGCGGCAAGCTGCTCCAGCTCGATGACGGGCTCCAGAGGTGACATCCAGGTGATTGAAGTGATTGAACTATCAAAATACGGTAGAAACCATGGATATTATGTTCAATAACATTAGATGGTTTCTATATATATATATTTATCAAGTATTGAACATATATTGAACTATCTAAATACTTCAATAACATTACTGGTTGGTGCTTTTGCATGCTTTTACCCATCTTGAAAAATATGAGTTCGTCAATGAAAGGATTATCCCATATATGAAATGGAAAAATGAAACATATTTGAAACCACCAAGCAGATTAGATGGTTCGATCATCTACCATGGATTTAGATTGGATGGTTGTTGAACCATTAGATGGTTGAAGCATCAAATATGGAGGTTCAATATCAAACCACCCATATATGGGTAGAAAAAGATGGAAGTGGTCAGTACCTGGTAAGTTCATTTTGCTGGGGAACATATGGGATAAGCATCAAAAATGGGTGACGAACAATTTGTTCCCATCAATTATAAGGGTTTCCTGTACATGGTCCCTTTTTTTCCTATGGTCCTATGACATATGGTGATTTTCCTGTAGATTTCCCTTAAAACCAATTCATTGAATTTTCCCTTATACTATGTAATGTGACTATATCCCAGATAATGTTGTATCCTGATTAGTGGCTAGTTTCGCTCTTGTGGCAAGAAATTTCCAAATTATTCTGAACCTATGTAGGGTCACTATCGTGGCAAGAAATCTTGGGGGGGCAATTTTGTTGGTCCAAAAAAATGGTTGTGTAAAGAAATGTGAACATTTTTTGTCTGAAAACATATTGCTTTTCCCCCTGTCCCAAAAGAATCAGACCGCTTATTAAACCCTTATTGAAGAACAGTTTTTCCACAAATTTCCAAGGCACTGGGCCATGAGAGGGTCCAATTCACTTTAGTAGGTTTGTTCTCAGGGTTTACAATTGCAGCAAACTTTTCAAGAGCTGATCCTGGAGCCAAGAGAAGAGAGGTAGGCCTTTTCCACAAGCAATTACCAAATTCAAAGTCCAAACCTTTCCCAAAAGAATCAGACTGCTTATTAAACCTTTATTAAAGAATCTCGTTCTCTTTCTCTTTTCTTTCTCTTTCTCTTTCTCTTATTGCATGGTTCATTAAGAAAAGAACTTAAGGGAGGAAAAGGTAACGCAATCAACATGCTGAACCCCACGTACTACAAGTACTACAAGTACTACAAGTACTACAAGTACTACAAGTACTACAAGTACTACAAGTACTACAAGTACTACAAGTTCATCGGCAAAAAAACAGTTTTAAATAGATTTCAATTGTAGCCAATTGAAATCCTTACTTACGTGCGGATTGTTTTTTTTTTTTCCTGGGATTTTTTTTTGGCGCTCAACTTTAAAGAGGGTATAGGTATTGTTTGAGGGGGGGGGGCCGCACACTAATCAGGACGCAACATTAGATTAAATCTCTAAGTCAATGTCTTCCCTACTATGAAAATTCATGTTCCAGTCGTCAGTCGCTTGGAGCCAACGTCAGCCGCCATGGCATCACACTTTCTTTGGCTCCACCGTTGGCGCTTTTTCGGCGGTCTCAGAACCAAGGAGAGCATCCACACCTCTTCCATTTTTTTTCGGCTGGCTGCTGGCCCTACTTTTTATAGGTATGTGCATATGCCAAAAATAATGTATATATATAATACATATACAGTATAATACATATATATATATAGATACGAATGCATATTATATATAAATACTATGCATATATATATAATTACTATATTATATATATAAATACATCATTATATATATAAATACCATGATGTATATTTGAAAATGATCTACTATACTGTTTCAACAATTGATTTTAACATATTTTAAGGATCTCGAGTTGCCGCGCTTGACTTGTTATGTGGATTTACTGCTGGATGTCTGGAGCATGGATCCGAAATCTATGATGCCATCTGACCAGAGGAATTCTCATACAGCCATGGTGACGTTGAAACCAGCGTGTCAAGATGCAATCAATATCATAGACAAATAGATCTGGCTCATAGATGTTCATGGTAAATTGCCAAAATATCTCGAAATGATATGTTGGACCATTGATATGTCGGTTGTGTCCGGCATTGAAACCATGAAATTCATCGAGGCTCGCAACCTCACTAAAATCCATCTCAACATCAGTTGTAGTAACAAAACAACTGATGCATCCCTACATCATCAATTGGAAAGGCATTATGGACATGTTCCAATTAGTGACCATATTATTAGATCCTTCCGTCATCTCCACCAAACAGCTAGCGTGACTCCACAAAGCAGTTACCTTCCAGGGTAATTTTACAATAGTTTTGAGAGTTTCCAGTCTAGTAAGGTTCTATAAATCAAGGTTTTGATTTTTTTCTGAAAATTTTCTGAATCAAATTTCTGAAATATTTCTGAATCCAGAGATTTTCTGCTGCCAACCATTCAAAAATGAAGGAAACTAGCAGTTTTGCTGCTATTTTCAAACTTTTTGCGTTGCTTTTCTCGAATTTTGACGAATTTCAGAAATTTTTCAGATTTTTTTCAGAAATTTTTCAGATTTTTTTCAGAAAATTTTCAGATTTTTTTCAGAAATTTCTTATTTTTTTCTGAAAAAAATCTGAAAAATTATGCATCCAGAAATTTTCTGCTGCCAACCATTCAAAAATGAAGGAAACTAGCTGTTTTGCTGCTGTTTTCAAGCTGTTTTGCTGCTATTTTCAAACTTTTTGCGTTGCTTTTCTCGAATTT
>Ga0126342_10010342_pt1 | contig 16692 bp, 13 predicted proteins | sample Cyp1metagenome_FD_92528 | JGI IMG/M metagenome (GOLD analysis project Ga0126342, IMG submission 92528) | Coral microbial communities from Lord Howe Island, Old Settlement Bay, Australia - Cyphastrea 1 metagenome | ecosystem: Host-associated > Invertebrates > Cnidaria > Coral ... | reverse complement strand
TGAAGATGAGAAGATGTGAAGATGAGAAGATGTGAAGATGAGAAGGTGTGAAGATGAGAAGATGTGAAGATGAGAGGATGTGAAGATGAGAAGATGTGAAGATGAGAAGATGAGATACAGACCACCACTATTGGAAGAACCCTGCGCTCAGACGCTCTCGGGAATATATATATATAAATAATATATATATATAAAATATGTGTATCTGTGTGTGTAGTATCATATAGCATCTTCAAAAGTGTGCCCCAATTAGCTGCAATCAAGTGCTGTCTAAAACTATCTTGGAGATAAACCACTCCTGAAAGAAGTGAAGTTAAATGAGATACGGATGATACGGTGAAGTGGGCTTGTTTGCACACCAATGTTAAGCTGACAACTTGCAGTCGTTCGGTGTGGTGAGCTCTGGTGGGGCTCAGTAGTTGAATGTGTAAGGGAGGGGTGATGAGGGGTGATGGATATGAATATCACACCTGGAATCTCAAATGCAATCTAATTTCAGTTGCGGTATATAAGTTGGTCAAAATAGTAGAACCAAGTAGTGGAACCAAGTGATTGAATTACCGACTGCTGGCGGTGTCATGGTTGTTGCTTTCTCATCATGAGATGGCATGCTTGGGGTTGCGTGCCTGCACTGGTTCCCAGGGTAGTCGTAAGTTTTCAGTCACTGTCGTTCCATTCGTATCCATCCGTTCGTACCTACTACCGTATCATTTACTTATAACACCTTGTAATTTTGGCCAGTTGCCCTGTTCAATTCTATGGAACTCTAGGATTATCTAGTTGCCATGTGTCAATGTCCATGTTGGTTCCAGTTTTCTCTCCTGCGTTTGTTTCTCGAGGTCAGCTGTGACCGCTTTGTTCCACAGTTGCCTCTTCACGCTCCTTACTTCTGTTCCTAGCGCAGTTTGACATGACCAGAAGGCCCATGTGTTCCTCAGGTGTTCATCTTTTTTGCCATCAAAAATCATGAGCATGTATGTAGGTGGACAGGATGTGGTGATTGTTGTTGAACTCGTAACTTGCATATTCACTGAAACCTTGGGCCAAGGCTTTTGGCTGCGTTCAATGCAGTAGGCCAAGACTGCATTCTTTCTCGCAGCGACCTGATGCATTACACCACACACTGTGCAACTGTGCATGTGCACAATCCTACTGCACAAATCTGCACGATGCATGGCTTCCGCTCCGCATTGGCAATGCCACATTGGCAATGCGTGGAAGGTTCAGCGTCACACTCTCGGACGTTTTGACAACCTTAAGCGATGAAAGAGGGGTGAAGTTGACCTTTGAATCAGCATCTGGAGGGCGCAAGAATTTGCAGAGAAAACACGGCATAAAATGAACTAAATAATTATAACTAAATCAATACCTGGCATCACTTGGCATCTGGGCACCTGGCATCCAACAGATCTTCCAACCCCAAACGCAGCCAGTGCTCCCAGCGCTTTGCCCGCAAAGGCTAACTCAAGTCCCTGTCAAGCCCGTCCAAAGTATGCACACTGAGATTGAAGAGCTTGACTATGATGACTTGACTATGGCGACTATGGCCTTCTGGAAGCCAAACAGGTATCCCTCACCTGACGAAGTGAAGGGCGGCGAATTGCAGTGCCAAACAGCACTCCAGAAACACTTCAGCATGGTGCCTAGTTCGAACAGGATGTGACCGGGCAAGGAGACGACAATGGAGGCTGCATGGAGAGGAACTAACCTTGACAAATCAAGAGTTCTGTCAGAACGCCATCAGTCAATCGCGATCAAGCCATGTCAAACGGTAAACTGTTTTCTTCCAGCCTCACAGTCTCACAGTATCTCGAACATTCAAAGAACATTCCCAATCTGTCAAACTTCGCACACCCAATCCAATGCCAAATACCCAAGACACGCTGCTGCTGGAGTCGCTTTGATAACGTCCACTAGGCGGGTGTTCTCAAACAAGAACCTGAAGACAAGGGCGGCAACGGCAAGCAACGTCATTCGGAAGAGTCAGAATAGTCAGAACGCGGAAAACATTGGAAAACATGGAAGAATTGACAGCATGTGACAGCTATGTTGCATCGTGAGCACACGGCTCGAAAGGATCCAGCGAGAGGATCCCAGCGGTCCCAGCGTTAAGGTTCACGCGAGCTGCCATGTCTAGCACCAATCGGCTGGCCTTGCCACGCGTCATTGGCCTCGGCGTTGGCATCTCAGCTTATTTCCCACAAATCACCATCAAATCAACTGGTATCACCTGACATCATGCTCTCTTATGCATGCTTGTGCTCGATTACATATATCTCTCTCTCTCTCTTTTGCTCTCCAGTGTAGGGCTGTTGGCTGAGAGCCTCGCGCTGAGAGCTAAACCTGTTCCCAAATCATGACAGGTTCATCGACAATTTCACACAACTTCAAGTGCGCATCCTTTCAAATCCTTTCTCATGCCCTGTACGGTATCAACTCACTAAACAATGTCAGCAGTAAAACAACAAAGATAACAAAGACAACAAAGCCTAGACGTCTGGACCATCCAATGCCTACTCCAACCCCTCTGAAAATCAGCAAGCCTTGCGAAGCTTCTGTGTGGTGGTCAGGGCCCTGCAGGAACGCAGCAGCCTGACGAAAGTGAGATGCAACCCTTAGCAAGAAGTGTCCTCTGTCCTTCCCACGTCCCTGACCACTGTATATCCACTGTTCATTTCGTGCCAACCTCGCTCTCGACACATCACTGTCGTTTCGTCTCGCCACGTGATTCCACGTGATTGCTGCTAAGCAAGCCAGACTTTGGGTGGCAGCAGAAAAACGATGCAGTATAGTATGTGGTTTTATGTGGCAAAACATGGCAAAACCTGGTATAAGCATGTGTAAGCAATAAGGGGCAATAACCAACGGATTCCCAGTGCTGATGCTGCAATATACCGCAACAATATCAACAATATGCAATCATCTGGTTCAAACAGGCTTGGAGCTTGACGTGCCATACCAGATCAGACACACGGGAATGAGAACAAATACTTACAGATACTGCTGTCATGGCAAGAGTGGCAACTCAAAATGAAGTGCGATATTTGAAAAATCTACAAGAGCACAGCATGGACACAAGTTTAGTTTCCAACTTGAGTTTGGAGATATTGGCGCCAATAGTTGGTCGCCCAGCCAAACATGAAATACCAAGCTTTCAACTCACTCAAATGCTGATTTGAGAAGGGAGTGGACGAAAGCCAGCCTCCTGGCCTTTGTATCCTCTCTACCCACACCAGCCGAAGCAAGGACTCGTTTCCATCCAGGCGTAAACTCATATTCCTGACCCCTCCTTTTCTTTCCAGGCACAAAAACTTAGCGAAAAGCAAATGCTGAACGTTTGCCGAAAATTGAAAGCATGTTCAAGGTGCTTTTTCATCTGCTATTTTCAAGCCGCTCGCATTTACTCTATTGCGTGAATCTGTCATCACAAAGCATTGCACTTTCTGACGTCTACCGTCTACCACCTCTTCAAGTTTCCCAAACTACCTGGCAGTCCGGCTACTGATGAACCCCTAAGACTAGGTAAAGGTGGATAAAAAACACAGCTGGAAGCACCAAAACACCGCTAGTTACGATGTTTTTGCAGCTGCATAACAAAGCAAGAGCAAAAAGCACGTAAATCAAACGTTGTAAAAGAAAAAACACTGCAATTTACCGCGTGCACCTTACAAAACATTAGTCTTCACCCTTTTTTTCCACAATCTACCTTCAAACAACACCGGTTCATTAACTGTCTGGAAAGCATCAAAAATTTGAAAGAGCCTCCTCAGCGCCTGAAGGACGTCAAAACACCCATGAATTCTCAACTGAGCTACGGAGCTACGGGGTTACAGAGGTACGGCGCTACGGAGCTACCTGACATCTCCTACTGCAAAGGCATGCTGTGCATTGCTGTGCACTGCGCGCAACACATTCTTCTTTTCTTATCATTATCATTCCAAAAAATCTTGCACAATCTTGATGTATCTTCACCACGTCCTGACTCTTGATATTCTCGCCTTGGAGCTTGGTGTAAGTGGCCTGGGACTTGGCCAAAATCTTGGATCTGCCCAAAATTTGAAGCTTCCAGCACTCAAGTCATGAAACTGAGCTCGGAAGATGTGCAACGGCCGTCTCAGTCTTTTTGTTTTCACTGCTGCTTTGGAAAGCAGTTGGCCAGCGAAACTTTTTTGGCATAAGTTCTCAACGGAGCATGGAGCAAGTCACTCAACTGCCCAGGTCCTGCACCCCGAATATCCCAACTAGAGCCCAACGGGCCAAGCAACGAGAATTGATTGAAGCATACTGAAGCATGTTAATTGCTGAAGCTAGGAAACAAGTTGCTATAGTGTTGGATCCTGATTAGTGTCATGGGACTCTGTTGTGAAACAATGCCCAAAAATTATTGAGTATTTTCAAATACTTTGAAAAGAACTCAATTGTGAGATTCTTTTTCTCAGATCCATTTTTTTCAGGAAGAAAAAAATGGTTCAAGAAAAACATATAATTAATTACACTTGTTTATTTGCATACCTATCGCTCCCAGCCCAAGCAGCACAACTGATCCTTTTTTCTTAACAGTGAATGCTTGCTGATTCGAAAAACACTGAGACTTATTCAATGGCTTATCAAACCCTTATTTAAAAAACGGGACCTAAATAATTTTTCAAGGGGGTACCCCATGAGTGACCCAGATCCTCAATAATGTAATTGCTTCGATGGCACACTATTGTGCACAACAATTTTTGAGGTGGAAAAAACAACAAAACCTTTTATCCACCTTTCTTTGGGTAAAGCTGGTCCATTTACTGTAGAAAACCATATCCATGTTAAAGCCTTGAAAATGCAAGGTTTCCCAAATAATTATAGTAGGCACAGATGACACGGGACTTCGCGGCCGATTTATCCCAGGATGGGATTTATGTATCAATTTTGCTATGGCTGCTATGGTTTCTAAGTACACATGACATGGGAGTTGTGCGCCGACCTAACGGGCAGGTATTCCCCACTCTTTTGACTGATGACGTGCGAATATTTGATCAAATTTATTCAAATTTGACATTAGGACTTCCAGGACAGCACAGACGTCCAAGATGGGAAGTGGCAGATAATGAGATGGGAAGACGAATTTACCACAGGAGGTGGGACGTCCAAGATGGGAAGTGGCAGGTAATGAGATGGGAAAACAAATTTACCATAGGAGATGGATGGGACGTCTAAGATGGGAAGTGGCAGGTAATGAGATGGGAAGACGAATTGACCACAGGAGATGGGACGTCCAAGATGGGAAGTGGCAGGTAATGAGATGGGAGCACGAGTTTACCACAGGAGATGGGACGTCCAAGATGGGAAGCGGCAGGTAATGAGATGGGGAGACGAATTTACCACAGGAGATGGGGCATCCAAGATGGGAAGTGGCAGGTAATGAGATGGGAAGGCGAATTTACCATAGGAGATGGGACGTCCAAGATGGGAAGTGGCAGGTAATGAGATGGGAAGACGAATTTGCCACATGACATGGGACTTCCAAGATGGGAAGTGGCAGGTAATGAGATGGGAAGACGAATTTACCACAGGAGATGGGACGTCTAAGATGGGAAGTGGCAGGTAATGAGATGGGAAGACGAATTTACCACATAAATGAATGAGATGGGAAGGCGAATTTACCACAGGAGATGGGACATCCAAGATGGGAAGTGGCAGGTAATGAGATGGGAAGACGAATTTACCGCAGGAGATGGGACTTCCAAGATGGGAAGTGGCAGGTAATGAGATGGGAAGACGAATTTACCACATGATATGGGACGTCCAAGATGGGAAGTGGCAGGTAATGAGATGGGAAGACGAATTTACCACAGGAGATGGGACGTCCAAAATGGGAAGTGACAGGTACTGAGATGGGAAGACTAATTTACCACATGACATGGGACTTCCAGGATGAAAAGTGGCAGGTAATGAGATGGGAAGACGAATTTACCACATGACATGGGGCTTCTAAGATGCCGTCCCCAGCTTCGAGCGGGACGACAAACAGCGGGACGACAAATTTCGCAGAATAGGGAAGAGACACAGAAGAATACGAAACAGGTGGGGAGAGAGTAAGGTGGAGAAATGTCTGGTGTGCGTTGTGTGTATGCACAGGTAGTTCATGCAACCCTATATACGAAGTTTAAGTCGTTTAAGTTTAAGTTTAAGTTCATGCAAAGTCTTACTAGCAATAGCCACATACATATATGATGCATATACACACATATACACTCATAGATAACTGCAGGCTAGCACTTAGAATATTGACGTATTCATCCTGGAGGATCCAGCGGGCTCCGTTCGAGGCCCGGGTGGAAATTTCCACAATATTCTATCTCCATTGCGCTTAGAATATCCGATAACGAAGATGTCAATAAAACATTACTTCTCGCTCAATAGCTGCTAAATAGCTGCTATACTAAATAGATCTAAATAGCTGCGCAATAGCTGCTAACTAGCTTTTAAATAGCTGCTAAATGCTAAAAACGAATACCGGACCCAAACGCGCTACCAATGTAAATACCGTGCAAAGTAGCTGCAATGGCTGCCAAGTAGCTGCTAAATAATTATTAAATAGCTGGTTGGTGGTTTGGAACATTTGTGATTTTCCATATATTGGGAATAATCATCCCAAATGACTAATATTTTTCAGAGGGGTTGAAACCACCAACCAGATAGCTGCTAAATAGCTACTAAATAGCTGCCAAATAGTTTCTAAATAGCTGCTAGATAGCTACCCAATAGCTAAAGAGCTGCTAAATAACAGCTAAATAGCTTCTAAGCTTCTAAATAGCCGCTAAATGCCTGCTCAATAGTTGCTAAATAGTTGCAAAATAGCTGCTAAATGGCTGCTAAATACTTGCTAAGTAGCTACTAAATAGCTGCCAACTCGTTACTAAATAGTTGCTAAATAGCTGCTCAATATCTGCTAAATAGCTGCTAAATAGCTGCTAAATAGCTACTCAATAGCTAAAGAGCTGCTAAATAACTGCTAAATAGCTTCTAAGCTTCTAAACAGCTGCTAAATAATTGCTAATTAAATAGCTGCTAAATATTTTCTGAATAACTGCTAAATAGCTTCTAGATAGTTGCTGAATAGCTGCTCAATAGCTGCTAAATAGCTGCTAAGTAGCTGCTAAACAGCTGCTCAATAGTTGCTAAATATTTGCTAAATACCTGCTAAATAGTTGCAAAGTAGTTTCCAAATAGCTGCTGAAGAACTGATAAATAGCTTCCAAATAGCTGCTAAATATCTGCTAAATAGCTTCCAAATAGCTGCTAAATAGTTGCAAAATAGAACAAGGAGGTGGATGGATCCATGTGACTTTTGAATATTCTAACTGCTAATGTTTTCCGAATAAGCCAAGTTTTGTATTATTGGAATATTCTAACTGCTGACGTATAATTTGGGATTACTCTAACTGCTAGCAGGTAGTTATACACCCATATACAATCTTTGTTCATTTGGGAAGTGAAATGTGCAGTGTGTGAGTTGGTTGACGTGACATGTTTTGCATCTTTTAGAGCCCAAACAATTGCAGAGGTCCTATGTCATGTGATATTTTTTTCGAGGCACTTTACAGATGACACGGGGCTTATGCATTTTTCGTTTTTTTCACTTTGCAGATGACATGGGAGATTGCGTTTTTGGGATATGCCCGGCTACTCCCATGTCATCTGCAGGTACTACAGATGCCTTATTAAACCATTATTTAAAAACAGCACCCAAACAATTTTTAAAGGGGTACCCCATGAGTGACCGAGATCCTCAATAATGTAATTGTTTGGATGGTACCCTATTGTGCACAAAAAAAAATTGGGGCAATGTTTTGTTTTTGGGATTTAAAGGAAAATCAATTCAAAGTAGATTAAAACGAATTGAAAATAAATTGGTTTCAAATGAAACCCTTTCTTATCAATAGTTTTTTTCGAGGTTTAAAGAAAAAAATCAATTGAAAGTTGATTCACATGAATTGAAAGCAAATTGATTTCAATTGAAATCCTTTCTCATCAATATATGTTTTGAAGTTTAAAAGGGAAAAGCATTTGAACGTAGATTGATTTCAATTGAAATCCTTTCTTATCAATATATTTGTTTGAAGTTTAAAAAGAAAATCAATTCAAAGTAGATGATGAACATGAATTGAAAGTAAATTGATTTCAATTGAAATCCTTTCTTATCAATAGATTTCTTTGAGGTTTAAAAGGAAAATCAATTGAAAGTAGATTGATGTCAATTGAAATCCTTACTTAAGTTGACTATCCTAAAAATTGTTGAGGGGGGCCTACACTAATCAGGTTCCAACATTATGTGATGTTTGATTGGGCTTCGCACCTTTCAAATACGTCTCAATACGCAGTGGCTGGAGACATTTGCGGGACACGGGAAATGTGTTCTTCCTCTGAGCAACCCCAAGGCTGTCCAGAGAACCAACTGGCATCATGATGATCTTGGAATGTCGATAGCACCTTGGCGTCTTTAAGCCGAAAGGACTGCCTCCAACGTTCACGCACTATTATGTTTTATGATGTTTTATGATGTTTTATGTTGTGTTATGCATTTTTCCTTTGCAGCTTGCAGCTTTCGTTGCGCTTCTATATTTAAGGCCTTGGGGCAACCTTTGTTGAGAAGCTTCTCGATGGGATCATTTGGAGCCCTCTTGCAAAAAAGCTTTTGTGGAACTTCTTGTTTGATGGTGTCTTTGGAAACCTTGGCACTTGATATACCTCACACTTCTCAAACGCTTTGTGTTGGAAACAAAGCGTTTGGAAATCGGGCTTTGAAGGACTTGGTGCTGCAGAACGGGGGGAGTCTGGTGCTGGAGAATTTGTGTTTGGGAGCTCCAGGAACCCAGTGTTGCGATGTGAATTCGCCAGGGAGCCAGGGGCCAGGGGCGTCATAATCACGGTTGAGAAAGCAGCGTCATGAACAAGTACCAACATCCGCTGTTTGAACCTGGTCTTCCGAAACTCTATGAAACTCTGCAACAGGGATCAAAAGGGAACGTTCAAGGCGCTTCTTGGTGAGGAAAGGTCTCACCCGCGCATGCGTTTTGAGACTCACAGGCACACGCTTGCACTGACTCCCGCAAACCTGTTCAGAACTATGTTTGGAAGACCTTGCACTTTGTGGAACCTGGGCAACTGGGAATCTAGTTTCAGACTGTTTCAGAAGCTTCCAAATCCTTCAGAAATTTGCGACTTTCGGCAGCGGGGTTATACCCTTGGGGACTTGATTTCGCGAGATCTTTACGATACCGAAAGAGTCCTAGGGTCGAAAAGCCTACTATGGACGCACAGCAACATGACACAATGGCCCATGAGTCGACCAAAAGCAGTAGAAATATGATGAAATATGTAGAAATGAGCTGAACAAGGAAAATACGCTTAAGGCACCGGCCTGTTCATGATCCACGTGTGCACCCCCCCACAACCAGTCCAATAGGAGTGGCATTATTTGCTCGAGTTGAGCCGCTGGCGACAAAGGAAGAAACGAGTCCAACTTAATGCCACATACTTCACGCTGCATCTGCAAAATTGTATCATGAAACCGCAAACAGCGGTGTTCAGGAGACATTTCTCAAGGGCTCCATTACCACACACATCGTGCTACATCGTCCTACAATCATGCAACTTGCAGCGGATGTGTGTGCCAGGTGCAGGAACCAGGGTGCTTGGATTAACGCGGGACCGGAAAGAGGCCACAAGCATCCCAGCCAACATGAATACAAAACAGGCAAAACATGGCCAAGGTATCTCAAAACGGAGCATGCAATGCATTGCAATATCATGCATTCTCCACATTTGGCCGCCGGTGCAAAGCAAGGTGAAGGACATCTCTCCCTCAGAAAAAACTGGCGAACCTTTTTTGATCTTTTTTGGTGCGCCAGTCAAAAGCTGTGATTTCAATGGGTCTTCCTCCTTTGTGGACGTTGAGACTGTCATTGAACCATATTGAACCTCACGTTCACACGAACCAAAACGAGTCAGTTACCTTGAAACACCAATTTCAACACCGGATAAAATCCGGATAAAACGGGCTTACAAAACAGATCAAAACAGCAAGAAATTCAGGAAGAAACTGCACAAATCAAGCAGTCCTCAGCCGTGAACAGCGAATCCTTCCTCGGAAGTGCTCACTCCACTCTGCTCCCCTGACAAAACCAGAAACAAGTTGAACTTCAAGTTACAACAAACTTCACAAACAGGTCGCAACAGGCTGCATGCATGCTCTTGCCAATTCTGCCATTCCTCATATTGCAGCTGTTGGTTGCAAGCAGGACAGTCTCGTGTGTATGAATTGCCGGGTCGGGGTGCCAATGGCTGCCACTGCTGGCTTGTGTTCAAAGACTGACCGTCACAAGTTGAGGATAAATTGGATTGTGAAGGCTGATTGAATCTTACTTTTCAGCTCTATATGGAAATAGTATTCTGCTGCATTCTGAATTGTAACATGTCCTGCTTTGTGTTCGATGCCGGAAAGTATGGCTCAACTTGTGCAGGCAGCCCCAGCAGCCCGAGAACAAAATTCCTGGAATTTGGCCAGGACAACGGAACTTTGGGGCATGAGCCGCATGAAAAGCTGGAACTGCAGTGACACACTGCCCTCAGCTTTATCTCTGAGTCTCGGCCCACAAACAAAAACAAGTCGCATAAAATGCAAAGTGCTACATTTCAAGAGGTGAAGCACATCCATACGTACATCTATTGATACACCTGTCAATGCATCAGGACACGAAGGCCAATTTCACCTGTCAGCGAAAGCTTTTGCACATCTGCACATCTTGGCACACATGGTCTGGGTAAGTTGCAGGTCTTCAGGCACAGCTTCCAGCACAGTGTACCATGACATTGATGTGCATGATGCCACAACTCACGCACTTGACGTTTTCTGTCTATCTTTTTTCCCTTGTTTTTTTTTCTTCTCTCTCTCTCTCTCACATTTGTGACATGTTTTCTTCTCCTCTTGGCTACTGCGTGCGACACCTTTGACCTGTTCTGGCATCTTTTGAATTCAAAATGCGCAAGGGTACCGCAGAAAGCTGCGCCAGCGATCGAAGTCCTTTCAAAGAATGCCCGGAGGGTGGAAGAGAAGTTTGCATCAATCACAGACTTTCGAAGCAAAAGGTGCACATCACAGAAAATGCAGCAGTATACTACAGTAAACTCAGCACTTCCAAAGCTCCAAGGGATGTGCGTTTGTTCGAGATAATATTATATATATATTATATGTACATGTGTGCGCATCAGTATGTATGTATACATATGCATAGCAATATTTCTATCTGCACATAAGATACAACAACAATAGAACATATATTAATGTGTAGCAATATGTGCGCACACGGTATTAGATACAAGTATATCCTGGCGGGTGGGAAACCGCGCTAGCGGTTGAGCATGTTTAAAAAAAGGGGTCTGGCACTGTGGCCCCGAGCGCATTTTATAAGTCATGTTTCTATGAAATGATTTCATGGTATTTGCAGGGTTGTGTGGCTTTGGGATGATGGTTGTTTTTCACTTCTGCACACGCCGCTTGAGTCTGTCAAGCGTTTGCTTAGCCAGTGACTTGAGATTGCAAGAAACATGAACGATATTGCCCCCGCCCCACCCAAACCCCTAGCCATCACGCAGCCATGACGTAGCATCACTTGAGATTGCAAGTAACATAAACGTTATTGCCCCCACCCCACCCAAACCCCAAGCCATGACATAGTCCTAGCGTAGCACCACTTGAGATCGCAAGTAACATGAACGTTATTGCCCCCACCCCACCCAAACCCCAAGCCATCACGTAGCCATAGCGTAGCATCACTTGAGATTGCAAGTAACATGAATATCATTGACCCACCCGACCCCACCCAAACCCAATTTTCAAAAAGTGGCACGACTACACGCGCGGTTTTCCACCCGCTAGCAAGTATATCATCTTTTAATATAGCTTAATATCATGGCCAAGGGTCTGCGCGTCGCTTGCTTCCCAAGGGAGTGATGCTGGCATTTGGTTTGATATAGCGATCAAAATTCTCAGGGAGGTCCTTGGCACTTGGTGGAGCACATGTCGCAGACTTGGACGACACTCGGGCCGCTCGGGGATTTTGATTGTACATTGTGAGGACATGTTAATCAAAGTTTGTCGCAGGACCTTCTTAGAAGGGCAATGGATTTTGAATCCAGTGCTCTGTTCTAGGGCTCCTGAGGCTCCTGGCCAAATTGGCTAATGAAATTGCATGTCATTTCGTTCGACACTTTGGACAACTTCGTTGCGCAAGAAAATCCATGTCAGCCTTTTCATCGGCCGCTGTCTACGGACTGTATGTAATTCCTTCCAATGCACCAATCAGCAAATCTACTGTAATCAAATCTATGCATTGCTATGCACTGTTTCAATGGCACCCGTTTGATACCAAGTAATACCGAGTATATCCAGTCCACGTCTGGCTTGATCGGTATATAGTCCATGCTGCAAAGGCTCTTTTGGCCTGTTTCGGAGTGATGACTCTAACACTGACTTGGAGAGGAATTGAAAAACGTGACCTCAGTACAAGTCCGACCTGCGTTGCTTGCTAAGGTGCAAAGTCAGCAGATTCCAAGCGCTTGAGGAGTGGCATCGCCAGCCTTTCAGATTCCTTCCTTCGAGAAATCAAGACCAAGAGCTCCTGCCAAGTCAAGCGAACACAAGGAAAGCAACTGTGGACATCTTGCGCATCATACCAAGTACACTGCATGATAATGCTTCTTGATGTTTCTCAGTCGAATCACTTGGACATTGACATCACATTGCACTTAAATTCTCGGACAGATTCCCTGCCGACACGGTTTGTCAAGAATCAAACACAAGCAGTAACAAGACTAGGACGACCTGCAGGGCATGTTGCAAGCCACTCGAAGGCAAGGAATCACACAAGAGAGCAGGTTTATGGTTATCATGCATATTCCTTGTTTCAAATCATGTATGGAAAGGATATCACATCAACGAAAACAAAGCCATGCAAGAAGAAGGAATTAAAAAAACAAAAAAAAATTAGGATCATTCAGGAGCCAGGATTGTTACAAGAACGTGATGCATCAGTACTGAGGATATAACAACAGAAAGTGGAAAATGGACGCTGGAACCAAAGCAAAAGCACGTTTCAAATAGCAAGGGATGGACCTTTATGAAAAAAACATTAAAACAACATAAAACCACTGTGCAATACTGTGCATATCAGTACCCCCAACGAAGGTGATAGAATTTGCGGGGCAAGCATGCATCAGTAAAAATTGATGAAACTATACAAACATGCCACATGCTCATGTATGTTCATGAAATGTTCATGTCATATATGCCTTTCATGCGCCTTTTGGATCCTGTCGGCATCTAAGTCAAAGCTCCTCGATAATCTTTGGATGGATAAAGGCTCGCCTGAGTCAACACAGCAAATGAACACATTGATTGATTAATATTCATATAATTGTGAATTGTGATGCGTTGATGTGAGCCAACACGGTTTCGCGCTCATTGATGCTGGAAAGGATGGTCCGTTGATGTCCATTGCAACGGCCGGAAAACGACCAAATCATGTTGCTCCGTCTGCCTTGAAGGGGCGGCGTCTTTCAATCCGAGCGCTTCATCCAACAACTCCACCGCTTTGTCCTCAAACTTCAAACTGGGTTTGAAACGTCTCAGATCGTTTCAACTCTTCAAAAACATTCAAAAACCAAACCTCAATGCCAGACTTCAGTGCCAAAATGCACCAAGAATGCACCAAGCATCACCAAGCAGAGAGACATGCTTTATGTATCTTTATGATTCTTTATGCATCTTTATGTCATATGATGTAACTTTGCATCTTGAAATGCTCATCGACTGACCATGACCGACCTGCCGAGGTGCAAGCAAACCCAATTGAAGGCAGCACTGCACTAATTGCCTCGAGAAGCCCACGCCCATCTTTGAATTGTCTCACGTGCACACTAATGACTACTAGTTCTATCGAGTTGAGAACTGCAACCTTCGTTTTGTGTTGCTTTGCTAACTTGCTACAATTACTTGTCACGTTGTGCGTGCTCTTGGGACGTAGATTTGAAAGACTTGGAATCTGATGTATCTGATGTACCTAGATCATTCTAGACTGTCCAAATCAGTGCTTTGATATATTATTTGCTTTTGAAAATCATGAGACGGGTGCCTGCTGCCTTTTGGGGGTCGTTCATTCATGACTGCTTGAAGCCCGTGGATATCAGCCGACATCGATGGTGCTCAATGTCATCTGAAGAAAACCCACCGGAAATGTGGCTGCTTAAGGCTTCAGACCTGTGCTAAAAACTGTGATTGCTGAAGGCCTCTGATGACAGCGGTGCAAGCTAAACAATATTCCACGATCCTGCAGTAGCAACTGGGGTCGCGTGCTCATAGGTTCGGGTGCTTGGAGTGCAGTCAGCAGTCTCATATGTAGAAAGTGCCATCTCCGGTCTGCCTAGGCATTTTATTCGTTTGATCGAAGTAGATCGAGAAGCAGAAACATCCCGAAACCAAACAAAAGCACACCCCTAAAATACTTTAAATCAAAGCAAACTTCAGGAGTTTAGGAAGCTCGCAACTTATTGCAACTTCCGAGTGAAAAGGTCTTGCGTGAACCACCGCTGCTTGGTCCATGGTGCCGTTCCGAAGTGCTGCTGCAATGAGGGCCCCATACCTGAACTGCAGTGCGGTGTGGACAATCACTCTATTAGGGGTGGCTCGACAGCTCAAAGCACTGCAGCATTACACATCGTAACAAATTATGACTGTGGCACATTGCTGCACAATATGGCAATGAGATATCCTATCAGAATCCCATACATTCGCACGCGTAGAATGCAGCCGGCTTGCACTTCAGAATTTGGTTGAAGGCGATTTGTCTGGACCCACTCGTCGAAGATCACGTAGGCCCGCTTGATTTCGCCACGGGCAGAGTACAGTTTGATGCCTGACAGAACCAGCTATCGAAGGCAACCATATGCACGCCCCAAGGACACCCTAGGCTAGAACACGGCCAGTCATAAGTTTGTAATGAGAAGATAGGCCAAGATATCACCATGGACCAAAATATGCCAAGATGCATGCAGCCAAGGTTGTGTTTGAAAATTGTATGCCCAGGTCCTGCAAGAATGTCGATCATAAATCACCATTGAAGGTCACCATTGTTCTCCTGCCTTTTAGTTAGTGCCTTGCGGGATCTTGCGGGTCAACGTGTGTCAGCGTCATGTCAACAACGTCCTTCATGAAGTTCAGGATACGCTCAGCTTTTTGAAAGAGGTTGCGACTCACACAGCCCTCAAGCCTGAAAGGCTCGGAGCCGCTCTACCGAAACCCATGCAGACAGGCCGCAACAAATGGCATTTGCAGCTCAATGCGGCCGGGTCTCAAAATGTCAAAAAGCATTGCATCTGGCTGCAGCTTGCGCTGCAGCATCAACTCAAGGTATGTCAAGGCCTCTTCCACCTTCGAACCCCATCGCAGCTAAGAAAAAGAGCGCGTGTTGTTGCCAGGTATGCATAGGTATGCCAGGTTCTGGCATGAAATCTGGCCTATCAGTAGTGCCGCACAAGGTGGTGGCGGAAGTTTCAAAAATAGGCAACTATAGGAGAGGCGAGTTGTTGTGACGCATCGATGGCAGAACGAATGCACTGATGGACCGGAAGGTGGTTGGAGCTGTGCTTTTTTGGGGTGGTCGCAGCGGTCACTTCACCCACAACTGCTGGATGTAGTGTGGTGTAGTGTAATGTAGCATATTTGTAGTTGTAGTGTAGTGGCAGTTGCAGCTGTAGTTGTTGTAGTTGCAGCTGTAATAGTAGTTGTTGTAGTTTGTAGTTGTAATTGTAGTGTGGTGGTCGTTTAATGTAGTGGTAGTGGTAGTGGTGGTTAGTTGTAGCGCAGTGACAGTTGAAGTTTTAGTTGTGCTTGTAATTAGTAGTAGTAGTAGTAGTAGTTGTTGTTGTAGTTGTATTTGTAGCATAGCGTTGTGGAGTCGTAGTCCCAGTTGTAGTTTCAGCTGTAGTTGTAGCTGTAGTTGTAGTGTCGTCGTGTAGGTGTAGGAGCAGGTGTAGGCGTGAGTGCAAAGGCATTTGTAGTTGCAAAATGTAGTTAAAGTTCTAGTAGTGGTAGATGCGGCTGTAGTTATTGTTGTTGTAGTTGTAGTTGTCGTCGTCGTCGGTAGTAGTAGTCAGTAGTAGTCAGTAGTAGTCAGTGGTACCCAATAGTACTCAGTAGTATTCAATAGTAGTTATGGGCACTCAGTAGTAGTCAGCAGTAGGTAGTAGTCGTCGTCGTCGCCGTGGTGGTGGTGGTGGTAGTAGTAGTAGTAGCAGTAGTAGTAGCAGTAGCAGTAGCAGTAGGAGTAGGAGTAGGAGGAGTAAGAGTAGGAGTAGGAGTAAGTAGTAAGTAGCAAGTAGTAAGTAGCAAGTAGCAAGTAGCAAGCAGCAAGCAGCAAGCAGAAAGAGGCAAGTTTTTTAGTAGTAGTAGTAGTAGTAGTAGTAGTAGTAGTAGTAGTAGTAGTAGTAGTATTAGTAGTAGTAGTAGTATTTGTAGTAGTAGTAGTAGTAGTAGTAGTAGTAGGTAGTAGGTAGTAGGTAGTAGGTAGTAGGTAGTAGGTAGTAGGTAGTAGTAAGTAGTAAGTAGTAAGTAGTAAGTAGTAAGTAGTAAGTAGTAAGTAGTAAGTAGTA
>Ga0126342_10010341_pt1 | contig 16692 bp, 19 predicted proteins | sample Cyp1metagenome_FD_92528 | JGI IMG/M metagenome (GOLD analysis project Ga0126342, IMG submission 92528) | Coral microbial communities from Lord Howe Island, Old Settlement Bay, Australia - Cyphastrea 1 metagenome | ecosystem: Host-associated > Invertebrates > Cnidaria > Coral ... | reverse complement strand
GGGGCCAAGCTAAGAACCCCAACCACAATCTTATACAATTTGCTGCACTGTTATCTAGGCTGGTTTGCATGTTTCAGGATTCAGTTCCTGACGGATCATATAATGATCCATTCTTGTCTAGTGCGTGTGCGAGATGACACCTAGACCCTGACCAGGCGGTTCAAGCTTGGTCATTGCAGAAGATTGCAGAAGCATGTAGCTTCCAAAGGAAGCCACAGATAAAAATTCAGGAGCAAAATGCAGCGAAGGATTGCGCAGCGAATCTGTTTTGAGGGGTCACCAGTCCTTCGTTAAACCGAACGATTGACCCAATCATAGAAATTCTTGACGCCGGAATTCACGGTCGCTTTTTTCACGGTCGATCTTTTCTTTGATAAATGTTTGACCGATTCAAACATTTGTCATATCTGCCATTCGACTGGGAGACAATACGCGTATCCCATACAAAGCAAAAACCAATAGCGGTTGAGAATTGTCAGAAACGAAAAGAAGCAAATAGATGGAGCAAGATGATTTTTTAGGTACAGTACCGACTGGAAGCAGCATGAAGCGGCAACAAAAATGCAAATTACTTTACTTTGAGTGATCCCCACCCTGACACTTATTTGTCGTAGTTTCCGACATAGCATCTGGAAGAATATATGGCTTATGGTATAATCTTCTGACATTCGATTCCGGCATTCTATCTGGCATCTATTCTGACATCCTATCTGGGATCCTTTGCGGCATCAGTACTGACATTTTCTCTGGCATTGTATCTGACATTTTTTCTGCCATATGTTTTGGCATACGTTCTGGCATATCTTCTGACATTCTTTTCTGGCATTCTATCTGCTATATTTTCGAAGATTCTTTGTGGTCGAGGTCCGGCTGGGAACACTCTGATCCTGTGCTTGCTGTTCGGGTCCGGTGGGGAACATTGCGATCTAGCGCTTGCAGTTGAGGCCGACACGGAGTTCGATTGGTATCTGCAAAGTGGGACTTGTTCTTGGATATGCAAAGACGACTTGTGAATCCGAAGTTCCATTGTGAATTGACAAAGCCTGCGAGAGCGATCTTCAAAAGCGGAGTTTCATAGAGAGCAGTCAGCACTTTGAACTTGTCACAGCTCTCCCTATGATCTAGGATTGTGCTGGATGCGGAGTTCCGTGGTAATTTGCGCGCTCGGATTTTTTGGTTATGCAATCCTTGTGCCCAAGCATTAGTTGTGGAGCCGGAGTTCCATTGTAAACCGGAAGTGCATGGGTAGGCGGTAGGCGCACCTAGGCGTACCTTAGGTGTGCCTAGCGGAAAGCAAAGTTTTTACCCCACTAGGAAGACCTTTCGCCTTCCCTTGTAGGAGTGAAGGATAAGCTTGCCTACAGGTGTTGGAATAACGCCCCAAATTTCTTCACTTCTTTCTGACTCATCAATCCCTCTTCACCTGTCTCACCTCTTCTTAACTCTTCTCAGTTTTTCTTAACTTTTTAACCTTTTTCAACCTCTTTTCTTCGCAACCTATTCTTAAAATTTTGTTAATTTCCTTCTTGCTTTTGTCTCTGTTCTTTACAAGCTCTTCTAGAAATCTTCTCTTTTGTTCTTACCTCTTCTTTGCCATTATTTTTTGTACGATTCTTCATTTTGTCAACTTCTTACCACGGTTCTCCTCGACCCATCCCCACGTTTTCTCTGGCTTCTTTCAGCTAGCTAGCTCTCGCCTTGACATTTTTCCCCACGCCTTTGTAGTTGTTTCAACGTTCTTTCTTTGGCAGAAAATTCCGCGCTGCTGCCGTATTGTTTTTTCGCACAGGTTCTACCACAGAAATTGTCGAAAGGAAACCCGACGTATTTTTTAAGCATTCTATTTGACATGAATTTACGGATTGGAAACTATGTTGTGGACGCTAGCATGGTTGTTATTTCCATAATTTCCTACAGAACAGATATATCACGTGCTTTGAACCAATCAACTCGTTCTACTTTTCGTTCCATGAGAGGAACGACCATGTTTGGTCGATTTTGACTGTGCATTATAACCGGTTTTCAGTCGTCCCATTGTTGGTTTGATTGGTTTCACCATGCCAATTTGTTGGTTGCTTGAAATTTGATGTTTGTTGGTTTGTCAATGTTTGTAGTGTTTGTTATGTATGATATGTACAATGTGCCATCCCAGTTCGGGCAATCATCTGATCATAGGCGCTGGCCCCTTCCCTGCTGCCTAACGGGAGCCTGATGGTACGGTTGGGTATCATCGCCTGAACTGACTTGACGATATAACAGGTGGGAGGCAAATAAACCCATCCGCCCCGACAAGGGTTCGATACAACAGGTTTTTTTTGGGGGGGGATTGGCTATATGTATATATAATATAATATATATGTATGTATATATCTAAACATAGGATTTCCATGGGTAATGAGCCGGCTATTACTGTAATCCATTTTTGGTAGGTAGTGGATTGTATCGACGCTTCAATCTTGGGCCTCTCGTTCTATGCCTGTCAGGGGTCAGTGGGATGAAAGTGCGTGAGCCATAATTGGCGATGGATGTCCAAATCCAAAGAACTTTGAGAAATCTCCTCCACGGATAGGAGATGTTTGTCGATGGGGTCTTCATCCCCGCCATGTCGACACTTCTTGCAACTCTGGAGTCTAAGCAAACTGGGAGGGGATCCGCAAGAACCAATCTTCAGTTCATCATGCCATTGTTGCATGGAGGTGTAGGAAGGAAAACCCAGCACGACGCAGACACCATGCCTGGAAGAGTTTCCTTCCTGTTCTTGCTGCTATGCTGCAGGCATAGATGTGACCTCTTGGCATCCCATTCTTCATCCCTCTTGTGTTCTCTGATGGCCATTCCCTGTCCGATGTTTCCAGGTCCCTAATTTGTAGCATAGTTTAGCTGTTGTTGTTGTTGTTGTTGTTTGTTGTTTGTTGTTTGTTGTTTGTTGTTTGTTGTTTGTTGTTGTTGTTGTTGTTGTTGTTGTTTGTTGTTGTTTGTTGTTGTTTGTTGTTGTTTGTTGTTGTTTGTTGTTGTTTGTTGTTGTTTGTTGTTGTTTGTTGTTTGTATGTTGTTGTTGTTGCCGTTGTGGTTTGTTGCTTCTTGGCTGTTGCTTGTTGCTGAAAAATGGTTGTTCCCCACCCCCCTTGCTCTGTTTGCGTGTTAGCCTTTGCTGTCAGCCGGGGCCGGCGGATTTTGTCCGTTGCATGTGCGCATATCATGTGCGCATGCTTGGTTGCATGTGCTCACAAATGAACCTTCGGTCCTGTATGGGATTCAGCTCAAGCACCCTTCTAGGGTGCCATTGCAAGACAGCCCTTGGTGTTCCGCAACCCTTGCGGATTTCGATACCGTTCCTTCATATTTCGGTCGTAGATGAGCCGATCTGCTGATACATCAGATATTGCAAATATCAAGAAGGCGAAGCCAGAGACAAATCACAAGAAAGCGCTCCATTTCGGAGTCTTAATTGGACTGGTGGTCTTGGTTTTTGGCCTGGATCAACTGCTGTTTGGGACCCTTGGTTCCTTTCAGACCACGAGTTTGAAGGAATTCTTTGGCAGCGCGGCGGACTTGTTCGTGGGTGCCGTGTTGGCACTGGCGGCTCTTCAAGCGTACCTTTGGCAAAGCAAGTCGCCCAGGGCGCCGGATGGCGCCAAGACAGCAGGGGGAGCCTCTAGCAAGGGAGACTTGTTGAAAGCTGCACAGGTTAGTCTCAACAGGGACTTGGATCGAGCTTTCCAGAAAGGTGGCTGGTTGGATTGTTCCTTTTTTTTTGCGGGGGGTTGGCAGCGATTGAAAGTGTGATGTGCAATTTCAAGCTTGGGAAAAGGAACCCAACTGACCCCACTTAAGACTTTCCTGCCCCGTTGACTTTGGCCCAGGTTGTGAGACCAAAAGGTTAGTGCGCTTGCTGCAGAAATTCGAGACGGAGTGGGGCTTGCCCGATGCCCTTAGCTACAACCTGGTCCTGCGAGCGCACGCCAAGGATGGCAATTGTGCCGCTGCTGACGGATGGATGAAGTACATGGAGGAGAAGGGGAAAGCAACACTTTGCAGCCACTGGGTGACAGAATGTTTTTAAAAAATGTTCCGCGGCTGCGGGCCAGATACATATACTAGAGTTAAGTCGACTCAGTTTGTTTTAAGTCGACTCAGGTTGGTGTGCCCTTGCGGTTGTGCATATCCAAGACCATAATCATCAACATCATGTGTGTCAGAACATCATAATTCATCGCTGTGCGCATGGAATTTATTATGTTGCATGTTTCGGCTCCGTGACCTTCGAACTGATTTCAAATTTACGGTACTTGGGTTAAGTCGTCTTGACTTGCAGAAAGTTGTCTGGATGTGGTGTGCTGCTGCGTAAGTGGATGTTTAAGCATGGTTGACTACATAACCATACATAACCTTACATAACCAAGGATTCTGAAGCTTAGTTTTTGTGGGCGTGCAGGTGGTGTTTTGATCTTCAGGAATGTTTGAACACAAAACTCATGATATCTCATGATCATAATTCTTCTGGCTTTGCTGGTCTTCATGCTACAAGGCACGTGGTTGACAACATGGGCAATGCTGAGAGTTGATTCCATCTGATTCCCTGGATGGGCGAGTTGCGCAGCGTGTGCGCCGTGGGCTGGCTGGGGTGGGCTGGCGGGGTCGTGGGATTGGTCAGGGTAGCGCAGCCCTCGCGCGGAGTCGCGCGGCACTCGCGCAGAGGCATGTTCCAGCTGACAGGGTTAAGCCATAAAGTGGGCCATGAGATTTGGTGATGTTCCATGTAATCGATTCTCAACTCAAACATGCTGAGCATCAAACAAAAATCGCATTTCAGCGTGCGCAAGACATTTTTGTTCAACTTGTTTCACGAGGATCTTGTAACATAGCGTGCACATGGCGTTTTCCTTTTTTCCGGGCGACTTTTTACAAGCCGGGTGACTTACCACTAATATACTGATGCAGCGTACACATGCGGGAGGATGACTTACTGTACTGCAACCCCGGGTGACTAAACTCCAGCGCTTGTAGCTCCGTGATCTTGGTCCTAGATACCTAGCAATTCAATATTCATCGCGGTGCGCATGGTGCGCGTTGAATTTTGCTCTGGAAAACTGGAAAACACCGCTGAAATACAATGTAAACAATGAGGTTTTTGATCGTGTGCGTGCAGTGTGGGGTGAATTGACTGGTTTTTTTCCTTCATATCAGGACACTGGTATCGAGTACTGTGCCCATTGTCTTTTGCTAAAAGCACGTCGACTTAACGCGGTGTGTTGACATAACCCGAATGCAGTCGTGCCTTGCGGGTGCGTCGACTTTACGCGAACTGCGTTGACTTAACGCGAGTGCAAGTATTCGAAAATGACCATCAGAAAAATTCAAAAAGTGGGCGCTGCAACTGGAAATCGCAGTACTCTCTCTCTCTCTCTCTCCTGCTCTTTCTCTCCCATTCTCTCCCTCTCTCTTTACTTATCTCTACTGTTACTTGTACTCAACTCATAATGCCATTTGAGGCATTAAAAGTGATCATTGACGTGGGCTTTGGATTTGATCTGGTGGCAATCCAGAAGATCAATGTTTAATCACAGGTGTGCGTTTTTTTTTGTCCAATGGAATGATATTCCCAATTGACGCTATCAGTGAGTAGTGAGTCCATGTAGGCTACAACACCATGCTGGACGCTTGCTCCAAAGCCGGTGATCCCCAGAGTAGCGAGTCCTGGTTGCAACGGCTGTTGGATGGAGGTCTACAGCCCAACGTCATCAGCTTTGCCACGGTGATCCATGCCTTTGCACGGAAAGGGGATGAGACCAGGGCACAATACTGGCAGAGCAAAATGTTGGAAATGGGGGTGGAGCCAGCTGCTAGGCTTAATTTAAATTCCTGTTGATTTTTGGAAAAGCCTCACAAATGAGTGCAAGAGCTGCAGTTGATCTATGTTCGGAGATTGAACGATCGCCATCAGCATATCCCCAGACAATGACTATAGCCCTGGACAATTTACCATGCCATAGCCAGATGGAAGGAATGCACACCTCAGGACACGGTGAGCTACAACTCCCTGATCCACGCCTGCGGTGTGAAGGGGAACATCCAAGCAGCTGAAGGGTGGCTGGAAGACATGTTGCAGCGGCAGTTGCCTGCCAGTGTCACCACCTTTGCCAGTCTCATCGATGCATGTGCCAAGGCCGGAGATCTGGAGAGAGCTGAGAAGTGGATGCAGGACCTCTGGGGTTTGTCCATGTGGTCCACTCTCCAGCAGGTGGGGGATTGACTGTATCCCAAAGAAGGGTTCATGACCTTTGGGAGTTTGGCAGATGTTTGGTATTTAGCACATGCTTGCCAGTCCAAAGCCCAAACGTCCCGCTTTAATCCGTTTGGGGACCTTAGTGGAAGTTCTGGGGCATTGCAACCAGAAACAGGCAGGTCCTGAGCCAAAAGCAGAACGGGAGCAGAACGGAAAGAACGGAACCCTGGAACCCTGATATATATATAATATAATCATACATACGCACTTATGTGAGCTTGCTTGAAACTAGGGTGCCCCAAAATTTGATGGGTTGATCATCATACACATTCTTCACATAAAACTAGGCATTCCAGATCATTCCAGTATACGATATGTCCCCATTTTGTGGGTATACGACGTTATATATCCATGTGTATCTCCATCAATCCCTATGTTAGTTGCTTAAACCCCCATTGAATCACCATGTCCATACGTATGCTTGGATAACCGATGCTTCTCTCCACACAGCAAAATCAGTTGGTCAGGTCTTCTCCCCAAGTGATACTGTATCACCGTGATATGCCCATTTATCTTTGGTTTTTATAGCATTTTGCAGCCATAAACTATCATAAGCCGTACATTTTCAAATTTTCCAGGGGATGTCTGATATTTGAAGCTATGAGGAGATGTTGCAGCGTGGCATCGAACCCAACGTGGTGAGCTTTGGGGCGGTGATCAACGCCTGTGCCAAGGCCTCCAACCTGCAACGGGCTGAGTATTGGCATCACACCATGCTGGAGATGGGCGTGAAACTTGGAGCTGGAAGATCTTTTTTTTTTGGATGTATTTCGTGTATTTTCCATTTGCTTGACGCACTACTTGGGCAAAAATCAAGTGAGAATATGTTAGGTATATACGGTATATAGATGTCTATAGAGCCTACTATCGAGTCATATGCAAATTCCAGGGCCATCTTGAGCAGATCCAAGGACACCCAACGTACGCAGTTACAGCTCCGTCATCAATGCCTGCGCCAAGGCCGGGAAGGCGGAGGAAGCAGTGCAGTGGTTGGAACGTTTGGAAGATGCCGGGCTACAAAGTGACGCCATCGTCTACAGCAGTGTTACTTTGCCGAGTCGGTGGTGTTTGTTTTGACTCAGTTCAATCTATACAATTCTATACATTATTTTGGAGACTGACCAGTTTTTTTTTTGGGGGGCCATGGTGAGCAAATCCAAGGTGATTGATGCTTGTGGAAAAGCCGGAGATACTGAGATGGCGCTGTGCATCTTCAGGCGCATGCAAGCCAGAGGTATCCAACCTCACGTGGTGACCTATTCTGCGCTGGCCCGGCCCTTTGCATACAAGGGGCACTGGCAGGAAGTGGAGGACCCAACCGCGGAACCGCAGCCTTGGCACTTCCAACTTTCTTTTGATTTAAAACTTCGTTTCTGATGGGTGAAAGTCCAGCTTCAACCGCAGCTGTTCAAGAGAAGTGTGTCACTCCAGGCTTTTTGACAAATCCAAGGAGGAACAGGTCAGCATTGCATGAACCAAACTTTGGAGGAAATTTGCCAGCTCCTTTCAGGTCCGATAATTCAAAAGATTCCAATCACGAAACTACTGTATATCATTGTATATCCAACTTGCGAATCCAACATATTGAATACCCAACATAATCGAAGGAAGTTTAGAAGTCAAACTTCCGACAATATGGACAGATGGAAAAGCAGAGGTGGGCAGAGCCAGAGAAGAGAAAGGAAGAAGAAAGGAAGAAGAAAGAAGATCAGAGAAGAGAAAGAGTCAGAAGAAGGAAGATACAGGTGCGCGTAAAGGTAGAAAAGTTGCGAAAGACTGTGTTGTCCAATGTTTTGTGGCTCCGGAGGGTCGACAAGTAGGCTTGCCAAAGCGACGGGTGCGGAGCCATTGGGCAGATGTGAAATCAGAAATTGCAAGCAGATTTGGAAGTCAAAACGTTAAAGACACCTCAGGGTCGGAGCACTTCTGGAAGCTGAGACGCTCAAAAAGTGCACGCCGTTGTGTGCACGCGGTTGTGGCGCGAAGCGTATTTCGAAGTCAAAATGTGCAAAGCACACCAGGTTCGGAGCATTTTTGGAAGTGCAGATGTTGAAAAAGTGCACGGTAGTGGCACGAACCACATTTCGACGATGTCAAAATGCTAAAAAAAACATGTTCCGACCGCTTTTGGAGGCCGCGATGGCGAACAAATGCACGCAGTTGTGGCGCGAAGCACATTTCGAAGTCAAAAGTAGTACCGTAAAAATTGACGGTCGCGGACCACTTTTGGAGGCCCACCGCCCTCACCACTTTTCGCAAACTTGGGGCCTTGCATGCAGCTCGGATTGGGCTGCCAGCAGGCGAAGGAGCAGAGCAACTCTTTCAGGCATTGTCAGCGGCGCTTCAACGTGAAAACGCGCGGGCAGTGCTCCGCCGCCTGACTGAATCTTCTGTTGCTTCCCCTCGTTGGCTGACCCTTGATCTAACCGTATGACTGCCCTCTTGTTGCTGGCTGTCGTCTTCTGAACTGGGCTGCGCTGTAATTTTTGATACCCACTCTGCTCACTCGGCAGGTGTTCTGTCCCGGAAGCTGGAAGCCTTAAGCGTTTCAGCTTGCGTGTGGCTTGGTTTTTGGCCTGCTTTCCTTCTTTATTTTGCTTTGGCCTGGCCTTTTTTGCTTTGCCTGTTGACTGAGCCTTCCTCGCACGAAGTGCAGGACCATCAGCTGGGCATGTTTTTCCCTTCGGCCCTGCCATTTTTCCATTTTTGTTCATGAGCATGGGAGGTTGCGATGTTGGAAAAGTGCACGCACCTACAAACTACAACTTCAACTACAGTACACTACTCTACACCAGACTTCAACTACACTCACTGCAACAGCAACTACAACTACAGCTGCAACTGCGAACTTTAACTTCACTGCGCTACACTAGGCTTCAACTACATTACACTGCACCACACTACACCCACACCTGCACCTACAACTGCAACTGCGCTACAACTGCAACTGCGACTGCAACTACAGCTGCAACTGCAACTCTAACTTCGCTACACTGCGTTAAGCTTCAGCTACACTACACCACACTAAACTCCAACTCCGACCCCAACTCCAACTCCAACTACCCTGCGCTACACCAGACTACAGCTACACTACTGTTTCGTCCTGATTAGTATGTACCCCCCTGAAACAATAGCTATACCCTCTATAAAGTTGTGTGCCAAAAAAATCGCCCCCAGAAAAAATACCACCCCGCATTTCAGTAAGGACTTCAATTGGCGACGGTTGAAATCTACCGGGATCAAATAACAGCTACATAAAGGGGAGGACTTGGGCTACAGTACAGATTGCCAGCCAGGGGTCGTTTTGTACAAAAAAGTGGAGTCGGGCCAACTTTTTTGTATTTACATTCATTTTGTAGTTGTTTCCTTTCAAATCCTCATTTGTATTTTGTATTTGTACTTGTATATCAGTGACAGCTACAAAATGTTTATTGAAATTATGTTAGTCGGAACTTTGGATGGCATAGACCCAACTACAAAATGTTATTGGGAAAATTCATGTTAGCATTTCCGATTTTCAGTTATTTTTCAACTTCAGATGCATGGGTTTTTGTAGTGCATAGTTTGAATTATTTTCCGAGTCAAATTAAGTTGTGTTCTGTATTTTGTAGCCGCAAAAAGGTACCATGCATCGAATTTTGTAGTTGTCTTGTACGTATCAAAATCCTCTGCACAACTCCTCCTCCCTTATCTGAACCCTGATTGAAATCTAATTAAACCTCTTTTTGGCGGATGAACTTGTGATACTTGTAGTACTTGTAGTACCTTGTGGTGAGTGGGGTGCATGTTGACTGCATTACCTTTTCCACCTTAAAAGAGAAAAAAAGGGAAAGAGAGAACGAGAAAGAGAAAAACAGAGAGAGAGAGAGAGAGAGAGGCAGAGGAAGAGGAAGAGGAAGGGGAAGGGGAAGGGGAAGAGGAAGGGGAAGAGGATCAGCTCTGGAAGAGCTTGCTGCAATTGTGAAGCCTGATGACAAACCTATTAAAGTGAACTGGACCCTCTCATGGCCCAGTGCCTTGGAAATTTGTGGAAAACGGTTCTTTAATAAGGGTTTAATAAACAGTCTGATTCTTTTGGGAAAGACTTGGGCTTTGAACTTTTCAACTGTTTTTGTAAAAATTGTTTTTCTTCTCTTGGCTCCAGGATCAGCTCTGGAAAAGTTTGTTGCAATTATGAACCCTGAGAACAAGACTACTAAAGTGAACTGGGTCCTCTCATGGCCCAGTGCCTTGGAAATTTGTGGAAAAACTGTTCTTTAATAAGGGTTTAATAAGCGGTTTGATTTTTTTTTGGACAGGGAGACCAACAATTTTTCTCAGAAGAAACATGTTCATTTTTTTTCACACAAACCTTCTTTGTACACATCAAATTGGTTTCCCAAGATTTCTTGCCCCAATAGTGAACCTTCCAAACATTGCTGGGGCCCTGAATAATTTGGAAAAAATTGGCACAATAGCGATCCTAGCTACTATATACATATATAATCAGGATACAACATTGCACTAGACGATGCTACACTGCAGCTACAACCACAACTGCAACTACAACTAAAACCACAACTACAACTACAACTACAAGCACAACTACGCTACAACCCCAACCACAACCACACCTACAACTACAACTGTATAGACAGGTAGACAGACAGAGGGAGATATAGAGAGAGACAGAGAGAAGGTGAGAAGGTGACAAAGAGAGTTAGAGAGAGAGGGAGAGAGACGCAGAGCGTCAACCACCTTGCAGTCCATCAGTTCGCTCTGCCATCCCTGCATCACAACAACTCACCTCTCCTACGGGTGTCCTATTTTTGAAACTTCCGCCACCGCCTTGTGCGGTACTACGGTATATGTATTGATATAGGTACATGTTGATATACATAGACATAAAATATTTGTAAATGTATTACCCGTCTCACCGCATATATAGTCGGCAACGGCAACGTTGCCACTGTCCTACAATCTATGCTCCCGCCAAAAGGACCTTGCGGTGGAAATGGAGAAGAGTGGCCAGCGGCCCAACGAGTATTTCATCTACGCCCAGCTGTTGGCCTATGCCACGGCCAAGCCCAAGGAGCCTGCCCGCGCGGAGCGATGCATCCGAAACGCCCTGGAGGACTGGGGCATAGGGCGCGGTGGGGGGAGGGTGGGAGGCCAAGGGAGCCCGGGGTGATGTGAATCTTTATACAATGGGGTGCGACTTGGGTCAACTGGAGGTTTCAAATTTCTGTGAGAAAATTGTTGGCGCTAAGAGAATGGGGAGGAGTTTTGAATAGCTATGATTGGTGATGAGATGCCATTGCTGATTCAGGCTGGGCTCGTGCCAAACCAGCACATTCTCAGTGGCCTAGGGCGTGCGCTGGGTCGAAAGCGTGCAACGGATCTTCTGGCTATGCTGGGGCACAAGGTCCCCTTCGGATAAATTCAGATGAGCAGTGGCTGCAAAACCCTCATTGGTTCGTGATTTTATAGATGTTTTTTTTCTATCATTTCTATCCAACATATTTTAGATTATCCCTACTAAACAACACAGAAAACTAATGACAGAGGGTTTGAAACGCTTCTCAAAAACGTGCTGTAAAATGAAGCGAAACAACTGGCCCACATTTCAGCTTGGAATCGGATGGTCAAGTGCCTTTCGTTAGTGCCACTTGACCATGACCGTTCTGTTGCACGGGTCTGCCATTTCAGCACTCTTTCAGCTCAGAGAAAATGGTCTGAGTTGGTCACACACCACGTAGACAGCAGTGTAAGATGAAATAAGATCAAACATGATCAAACATGAAAATACGATCAAGATGCTCCTTCAACTTGGTGGGCGATTTAAGGCGGCAATGGGTCGGGGACTACTGATTGAAGGTAATTGATCACTGGTCAGATTCACTTCTTGTGCCACAATGGTTCTCAATCAGCATGAGCCCAGCGTCTTGGAGTTTCGAACCTTGGGATAGATCCAATTTTTGAATTCAGTGCATCAGCTCAAAGCAGCCATGGGGCTGATGAAGATCTTGAGGTGGCGGTGTTTTCCTCGCCGTGGCTTCCGTTCCCGTTTCTTGGAGAGCTGCCTGCTCCCTGGCCGCGTCGCAGGAAGATGAAGCAGGAGGAGAAGGAGATCCGACTGCTGATGTTGGGCCTGGACAACGCAGGCAGATGGCAGGAGTCTCATTGCCCGGTCAGAATGATTGGTAGTTGCAAATGGGCATGAGCACCGCCTGCAGTTGGTACATGTACATTCATGGCGCTGTGCAACTGAGAACCCTCGATCAGTGTAACTCAAATTGCTCAGGCGTTGTAGCGGATGTGTCTCACTTGCAAAACATGATGTTTGTGCCCCCGGTGCCAGGCAAGACGACCATCTTGAAGAAGTCGAAATCTCAGTTTGACAGAGGATTCATGCAACAGTCTTCACTGCCTTTCCAAGGTTCAACGGAGAGCCGGTAGACACCATTTCCCCAACACTGGGCTTCAACATCAAAACTGTGGAGTGCCCTGCCACGACTTTTTGTGGTTCTGCTGCTTTGACCATGGCATACCATGGCACATTCTAGGTACGAAGGGTATAAGCTGAACATTTGGGACGTTGGTGGGCAGAAGACTATCCGAAGCTATTGGAGGACCTAACTCAGACAGTGCGGAAAGTGACCCATGAGAGCGCTATGTATGAAACCCATATCGGTTCGTTATTCGTGTGTCAGTCCTCAAACAGATTCAAAATGATTCAAACATGATATAATTATATATATATATAATATATATTCAAATATCATTTGGACGTGTGTTGGCTGGTATTGTCTTTTTCAATCAGATTTCATGGCAGATTTCTGGCAGCGCGTGCAGCTGGAAGGAATTACTTCGAGGCCACGGATGGGTTGATTTGGGTCGTGGATTCGGCCGACCGACAGCGATTGGAGGACTGCCGACAGGAGTTGGTTTCTTGGATTGCATTGGTCAAATTGGTCAAATTGGTCAGTTGGTACTTACCCTCTATCAACATCTATCAACTCAACGATTCAACATAGCACTGGACGATCATGTTTTAGAGGTAAACGATGTATGAATGGGCAATTTCCATGGCCATGTTAGTCTACCAGAGGGTATACATGTTTGCTGTTGGACCCAACGCCGTCAAAGTAGCTTCCAACCTGAATTGGGTCATCATCATTTGCCAAGTTTCTTTGCTGAGGAAAGACTTCTTCAGGAAGAACGTTTGGCAGGTGCTGGTGAGAGGAAACAGATCTAATGCCCCCTTCAGAAACAGCATAGCATGCAGATATCAACGCTGTGTACAGTCGAATCAGCCGAGCTCTCTGTGAACGTGACAGCCAAGAACACACGGGGTGCCTAATGTCCAAGACGCAAACCCACCAGTGGAAAGCATCCTTTTTGCATTTTCCCATTCCATTCGCAACCAACGATCTAAAACGATCTCCCCAAAAAATACATAAACATACGGCGATTTCGCCCATAAAATGGTCAGTTTTCAGACGCCAGGTGCGACGCTGCTGATCTTTGCCAATAAACAGGATCTTCCAGGTGCCATGAGCGCCGCTGAGATTCGAGACTTCTTGCAGCTGGAGCAGATCAAGCGACGCCACTGGTCCGGTGCCTCAAAGGAGCCTCGAGACCAGGGACCATAGGGACCGCATGGCATCCGTGGGTGTCAAGGAAGTATAAGGAAGCCCACCTTGACCTGATCCCATGATGAGATTAGGTTCCCAACATCGTTGTATATCCATAGAATTCCATAAGTTCCATACATCTCAATGATGGGGATTCAGATGGAGGGAGCGAGTGGTTTGACACTGTGGCTTGGCCCGTGGCCGTGGATATTCTGCAAGTCTTTGCCCTGAGGTGCATTTTGGCATGTTCGGCTTACACCGGGGAGGCAGGATCTGGAGGAAGATTTCAAGTTGCTGTGTCAAAATAAAATAAGTTTGAGAGTTGCATCCCAGTTTATGGGGATTGAAATCCCATGGTTACACAAGTAAAATTAGATTCACCACAACTGCACTTTATGCCAGTAGATGATGGTCTGCCCTCCCTGGTGCCTCTGAGGGCCTCTTGGAAGGAGTGAAATGGCTTGTGGCAGACATTTCATCGCGCATTTTCTGCCTGGATTAATTGGTCCAGATGGAAAAAAATGAGCCGAGCTGGGAGCTTTTTTTCGCCGAGGCCTGTCCAATAGATGGTTCGCAGGTAAACCATGGTGTGTGCGCGGAGTGTGTTTGCATTTGATATCTTTACCCTTATCTCCATCTCTGTCTCCATCTCTCTCTCCTATTTAGATTGCATTAAATTTCTATCCCTACATATCTATCCACAATATGAGCCCATCCACATTTGGAGCCAGAAATACACACTTCAAGCAAATTCAGATTTCTTCTAATTTCATTTGCAAAACTGCTAGTGATGAGATTGCTTTATTGGCACAAGGTCACAAGATCGTATATGCTTTATTGATCTTTATTGGAAAAACAGGGTTTTTGCCAATTCTATTGCAAGAGGGTTTGGCGTCCTGATACTTTATTACTTTCTTGTTTGGCCAATGTTTATCACTTAGAATTTCATATGCTGTTCCGAACGGACCATAAAGGACCCAGAATCTAAGGAATGGTTGTCCCTTATGTTTTTGAAGGTGAAATATTGGGTTTTCAGAGGCTCCAAAGTCCAAGTAGCAGCTGCAATGGACAGGAAAGATCTGCTTATACAGATACAATTATGAATGATTAGCAATTAAACTTCGCTAGCTGAGTTTCTTGTGTTTTCGCATTTTTGGTGGGGAGGTAGGTCACGAATATTTGCAGCTTTCCCTTGGCGGGTCGTTTTTTCCGGAATAGTCCCCAAAAAAAACGATACGACATCCGCTGTTTAAACGCTTGTAATTTGTGTTTGTTTGCATCGGAGGTCACATTACATAGAAGTGAGTTTTGGTCTTTACATGTCATAAAGAAGCACAGTCCTATACAGTCCTTCATGTATCCAGAAATTGTTTTTCCCAACGCTAGCGCTAGTTTGGAGCTAGTTTCCCAATAGATGTTTGACCTCAAAATCTGGCGCCCCCCTCACTGGCAATCTGGTTACTAGTTAGTTGCTTAAAGGGCTTGAACAGACAGAATATGGGGTGCTTGAACAGACAGAATATGGGGTTGTTTGAAATTAGCACGCCCAAATGGAATGGATACCGACTGGTTTGTCATCATGTTCCATCATGTTCCAATTGAATTGCAATTTTGTGTCTACCCAATTTTCGGACAAACCCATATCTATAGCAGAGGTCCCTGGTGCCGCAATGTGTTCAGACATCGCCGCCGCAAGTTTCTAGGTAGGTGGGCTGAGGCGCGGTGCGCATAGGGCAGCCATGGCGCGCCAGATGGTGGGCTCCCGGTGAAGTTGCTGAATCTTCAAATCTTGAAGCGTACAGACATCACTGGAGACGCCCAAACCTTGATTTGTTGCACTGGACCGAGGCAAATTTTGCGCGGCTGATGGATGGTGTAGTCTATACCACCTTCCTGATGTTCGTGAGCGGCTTCGGACTCTTCTTGTCGGGTACTAGGATGCGGACCTGGGACACCGAACAATGGCTCGCCAAAGCACCGGATTGTGTTGTATCAAAATAGGATGCAACTTTGGATTGAGGTAACTGTTCTTGTGATCCCCCACTCTGTCAATATCATCAACATATCAGGAGTGTCTCCCAGAATTGATTGATTGAAGGCCAAATTTGCAGGAAATTCTAAAATTTGGTGGTCAAGATCAGGGTTCCAGTGGATTGTCCCTTGAACCGATCCATTGAATGTCCGTTTATCCTTGCTCTAAGGCTGGGTGAGCTCTATAAAGGTGTGGTGCAGCGAGAGACCAAGAAACTCAGCCAGATCGCCAGCGTCGTGGTAAGGCACCGCGATTGCTCAGGAAAGTCGCAGCTCGTATAGTGTGTCAGTGTAGATGTGTGTAATGCATATGGGTACATACGTACGTCCGTCCATCCATCCATCCATACATACAGGAGATGCCAGAATTATAGAACGAAATTAGGAGTACAAAAGTACGGTAAAATACCGTACCTTCGTACTCCTCCGGAAGCCGATTCCGCGCGGATTCGGATCCTGTTCTATAATTTCTGGCACTGGCATGATATCTACAGTATTGCATATTTGTATACGGTACATAATTATAGAACGGTTTACGCAAAATTTATTATAGAACGGAAAAATATAGAACGAAACTGGTAAATGTGGAAAAAATGGGGGAGAACACAATTATAGAACAAACCAGAATTATAGACCGATGAAAAAATAGGAGTAATTTAAGTTAAGATAAGTTTTTTTTTTTTTTTTTTTTCATCCCTTCCGGGGGAAAAATATTTTTGGAAAAACAGGGAAGGGTAAAAAACCGCACCTTTGTTCCCC
>Ga0126342_10010340_pt1 | contig 16693 bp, 17 predicted proteins | sample Cyp1metagenome_FD_92528 | JGI IMG/M metagenome (GOLD analysis project Ga0126342, IMG submission 92528) | Coral microbial communities from Lord Howe Island, Old Settlement Bay, Australia - Cyphastrea 1 metagenome | ecosystem: Host-associated > Invertebrates > Cnidaria > Coral ... | reverse complement strand
TTCCTCACCGTCTTTGCGGTGTCCTTGTTCCTTACTCTGCAAAGAATTTGAATGAAAAAATGACCGGCCGAGGTCCAGATTTTTGGAATGCTTGGCCCAAATTGCTTTCAATCATAAGTCTTCTGGAATTCTTACAATTTTGCATTATGTAAGTTTAAGATAGGCGTAACTGCTTTTTTGAAAGTTTGATCATTTTTAGGTACGTACGATGCATGGTGCGATGGTGCGATGGTACGGTGCGATGGCGCGATGGTACAGTGCGATGGTGCGATGGTACGGTGCGATGGTGCGATGGTACGGTGCGATGGCGCGATGGTATGGTGCGATGGTGCGATGGTACAGTGCGATGGTGCGATGGTACGGTGCGATGGTGCGATGGTACGGTGCGATGGCGCGATGGTATGGTGCGATGGTGCGATGGTACAGTGCTAGAATATGATGCGATGGTGCGGTGCGATGACGTGATGATACGGTGGGACGGTGGGATGATTATTTTTATTTTGAACATGATGTGATTTAGATGCTGCAGATGTTCTTCTTAAACATATATTAAATAATATTATACGATATTATATTATATTATATTATCTATCATATGTATATTAATATATATAGTCACATAATAGCAACTGTAATTAGATGCATCTGTGTCTAGGTGGTTTTCTGAAGATAAGTTTTACAGTTATACAGTTATACTTAATAGATACTGTTACTTGTTATAGAAGCTGGCTATGTTAGTGATAATCAGATCGAATTAGACATATGAGTCAATCTAAGAGTGATGATACTGAATGTTTTCAGTTTTCAGTATACTACATTTATATAGTTTGTTGTTCTTTGATATTGATTCGATTTCTTTTGAGATTTCTATGGTGTTTATCACATCAAACCAACTATTGACTATTGTAAACATATCAACACTCACAAACATTGTCATATTGCTATCATCATATTATACTGATTATAACTGATAACTACGTATACATGAGTATCAATACAATAGACCGCGCAGATCAGAACTGTGACCCTGATGTGAAGCGGTGTCCCGGATGGAGGGAGGTGGAGGATCATGATAGCGGCAATAATTAAGTAATAACACTATTTTTTCCTATCAGATTATCAGACTATTGTAAGCATATCAATAGACAGAAAACATATGTTTATAGTATCTTACAGTTCCATTTGTTTCTGCTATGAAGTCTGAAAAAAATCGAAGAAACAATTGAAATTGAGCAATGTTCATCGTAAACTAAAATAGTATACCTTGATCATGGGTTGATGATTTATGCTGGTTTGATGATTGAGTGACCAAATTGACTTGAATTATCATGTGGAATTTTTATTCAGGTGATATGAGCTGTTGTTGACATTTTTCGATCTTATTACAAGCCGATTATTCATTGTTCATGCGATGTTCCTCGATCTTATCTTATTACAAGCGGATGATTCATTGTTTTTGTCACATGTGTTCTGTAACTTATATTATATATGGTATATGGTATATGTTTGTCACTGTAGATGGTTCACATGTGATATTGTGAGTATCAATGACCCTTTTTTTTCCAGTGGGTCGTTGCCTCAACGAACCTATATTCCAGGGCTTGGGTTCGTTGTTTCTTTCCAATGATTTCGCAATGCAGTGGCTGTCACATGTTATGTATATTGCAAGGTTAATAAAACCAAGGCAATGAAGTTTTGTTATTTTCTTTCATTTTGTTCAAACAATTTACTTTTCCAATCAGATCCAAAAGGAACATCAAAATGAATAAGCTACACAGCCAATGCGTCTTTGTCAATGCACATACTCTAACAAGGACAATCTATTGACTCCACTGCGAACATGTAGCTATTATAACTTAAGATAGATTTTTTAATTCAGCACAGCATGCATCATACAACGTATACATCCAGTGATCTCCGGCTCTTCGCAATGTCGACATCAGCTTTCAGATCAATACTGGAAACATGTGGAGGCATGACTGCTGGAAACCGGCGAAGAGTCTTGTCTTGTTTATTTATATGTTGGATATGTTGAAACACAAAACTTTGATTACGTGACAGGACCGTCAGTTTAGTTGTATTTTGTTTTTTTTAATTATGTGTTTCTTTGTTTTGGTGGTTGTGGGGGGGGAACCTGATACTCTTGTAACATGCGATCGGAAGGTTGTAAAACAAATATCAGCATCTATATTCTATATTTTCATGATGGTGTTGTGGTTTCATCAAATCAAACATGAACAAACTCATTTTTTCAATCATTTCCCACATATAATTACACAATGATTTGATTTATCCAACATGGGGTTGGACAGTTCCATCTATGAGGCCCAAGATTTGTAAACTTCATTCGTAAGCCAGCACCAGTTCCGGTCAATAGCATCACCCATCACATTCAGGAATACCTTCAAGACGCCAATCGGCTGCGAATGATCTGAAGATACTTGCAACGCAGCCTTGATGTGAGACCAACAAAGACCATTTGGTCATTTGGGAAATATTTCAGAAAAACACATCATATCATTCACGTCCATATCATATCCTTTTATGGTTTGATACACAACCTCTGATATCAATCAAACACAAACAAACAGAAACACAAACCGTCAGACAATATCAGTAATCAGTAAGGTCATTGGTGAGTCGTTGATATCAAATGTGTCGAAACCCTAAAACAGAAACATATCATCCACTGCTGTCAAGCTGTCAAGGTTAAACAAGAAAAAACAGTATATGCTTTCAACATTGTATGATAATGTTTTATTGTGAGATCCTGCAACCGCAGCTGATAGGGAGATTACTATGCATCATTTGTTTAACAATTTCAATCACAATGCGATGCAGTCGTGTGAACATAATCACTGTGTATAAACAAGTTGTCAAATGAACTGATGTTTGTTCTTTTCAACATTGCCACTGTCCAACAAGGACATTGGTGGGGCGAGTGAACAAGAATGCAACTAGACAATCTGATCTGGTACAACTTCGTAAAGGTCGAGCACGAACGGCTCCGGTGAAAGGTCGAGGTCGCTATAAAGCCTTCACAGCAAGAACAATGCTTCGTACTACGTTCCTTGTCATTGCTTGTCTAAGTTTCTGCACTATTGATTCAGACATAATAAATCATAATTCAATGATACACTGGGGTTGACATGTTGCATGATATTAAGGGAAATAAAAAAACAAAACAACACCTTTAACTGTGACTCCATAACATAACATACCCATACTTCACTGGATTATCATGAAATCTCCAGCTACATGAAGACCTCACAGGTTCGGCAATGCTCCGTTTTCAGCTATCAGATGCAAATCCCGTGCGATGAGAGAGCAAGTTCCCGTTTCTTGGTTTCAACATGGTTCTCAACCCTGAAAACATATGTGCCGTGTTGTATGTTCTGAATCATCACTGATTACACAAACACAGTTGGTTGTTACAGAAATTACTTGTCACATAATTTGTCATTCACTTGTGCAGCCTGGAACATTGTTTTTTTGTTTGATTCACATGACCTTCGTTTGTAAATAACAAGTATCCAGTTAGCAATATGAATTCAAAGGCCCTGAGTTTCATGTATGATGGAGTTGGATTACATTACATCACCTTCCTTTGATATCAAGCTCACAGACTCACAGAAGTCTGAGAACTATCTGTTAGATTGTTAGATCCATGTAACATGTACGTAATTATGTATGTATACAATATCAAGAATCACGTTGTCATAATATGCAAATAAACATCATATAATCATATATCATATATCACACATCACATCCAATCGAATATATTAACATAATATAACATCACATTCATAATAAAATATAATATGATTGTCTTTAAACACTTGCACCCTTTCCCAAATAGTTCTATCTTGAATCAAACCCATGAATACACCATGAAGATAGTCAATATATGATAATATTATATAATATATGCAATGTTGGCCAAATTCCGAGGTTCCAATGATATTAGAAGTTTACTATATTATTATCGTTCTGTGTGTATCTTCCTCACATCCAAGGCTATGTTCTCTTTATGCTCAACTGCTTACTGGCTATCCTCAACATCTCGGTACATCGCCAGCGTATCTGGGCACAGTACAGATCATTATGACTTTGCCTATCCAACTGACAATAGTTGTGATGCACCAAGTCAAACACTCACTAACTCGCATATGCCAGCTTGTTTCTGGTTTCATGTTAAATTTTTCTCGGTTGTTTTTTTGAGCATGTATTTGAACTCGCATCACAATTTACAATTTGCACCGTTTTTTTTCTCACATGACATGAGATAGAAATTAGAAAGGTTAGACATTGTCATGATAAATTAATATGTAATCACCATGCACGGGTCACTTTTCATGATTGGCTTGTTGTGTTTCATATGTTTGATATGTTTGTTGTGTTTGTAAACATGTAAACATGTTTGTATGTTTCGTACATTTCACGTTTTTTTTCGCTAAGGTCCGAAATTGTGTGGTGAACACATTTCTGGCTTTACAGCGTACAGTGTTGAACGTCATCGTGCAGAGCCAGACATCAAACCATATGTTCAAAATGAATCTGGAGTGGGATGAATCTGGTCAGACCATGCGCTTGCGTCGTGATTTGGTGCGAGTAGAGGGTGTTACGCCGGTCCTAGTCACTTGGTATGGTACATTGTATTTGGTTTCTGTTTGTTAGTTGGTCACTCAAGCTGAAACTAAACTGGCAACTTTTGACTTATGTGATTCTGATTTAGGGGGGTTCCTTTTTGGCAAATGATCATGAACCCGATTTCAATTCCAATCTATCATGGACAGAGTTTGTAACTAATTTTGTCAGTAACAAAAACAATGTAATTTAATTGTAACTGTAAGTCAAATTGTAAGTAATATATCAAGAAATATGTTCGACAAATACCAAAAAACACATCGATGTTGTGGAGGCTATTCAACAATCATCTAGAAATATCTGGATGGATAAAAAGGTCAAACAAAAATGTGTTTCTTGGATGTTGCGATCAACTGGTACGATAGTTTCAGAAATTTGTTTGAATCTCATCGGATCAGATCGAATCACGTTTAAGGTATCGTGGGTAGTGGCTATGTCGATCCCGCTTCTCAGGTACAACGTATGGAGCTGTTTTCACGGAATTCATCAACATCGTCATGGATGTGTCTTGACTGTCTTGGGTTCTTTTCATATGGATAGTCATAGCCCGGGCCCATGTAGTCTTCTAATACACTTGAATCATGTGATATGCGTTGTCACATACCATATGTTGTTGTATTTGTTTGTATCTAGATTTATCTGTTCAGTTTTGATATGTCACATAAAAAACTATGTAAATGTAAATGTAAATCTGATCATATTGATATATGTTTCATTTCACACATATTTACCATAAGCATCAAAAAACATAAGTATATAAAATATAAGGAAATATTTCAAAATATAAGTATATATTTTAAAATTCTAATTCTAAGTAACTATGTATATACAGTATAGTATAGTGATTTTCGGTGTTGTTTGTCATGATCCATTTCGTAAAGTCAAAACTAACAGGAACATTATACTATACTGTACTATAAATATAAATAGGACACTGCACGCTATAGAATCATACATACAAAACATGATAGTCTGATATTTAACTTGTAAACAAATATTTTCTGATTCAATCAAACAGACTAGTTTGAATCTAAATTTCCATCTGATTAAAGACAAAATCAAATAACAATTGTTTGTTTTTTTGGTGTCATTGGTTTGTAATGTTTTCCTCACTGAGCAAGTAATGATGTCTTGTTAGTGGTGTTCCCGGTGCACTGTTTCACTGAGGCATCACACAGTTGTTTGCCCACCAGCAGTTCTACACCAGGGCACAGCTGAAGCGATAGCTGGCGGTATGGCTGCAACACTACCCATTTCACCGCGAGGTTCATTTCTTTGGGGACTGTTGATTAAGTTTGATCTGGCAACTTGTGTTTGTTTCCATTGTATGGGCAAATATTTGCAAGTAGTGTTCTGGTTACTGGTTTATGGTTGCTTACTTTATTTCATCCATGTCGTTACTCTGTATGAATATTTAATGAGTTATGGAGACGTCAAAACTGAATCAGCCAACACATCTTCACAAAAAGAAGCAACTATTTCATTGATATCAGAGTTCAGGATTCAGGATGTTTTTTTGGCCATGAGCAGACTTACACAGCTAGTTCATTATTGACAATAAAGCCTCCAAAGTTAATGATTAACGGCTGATTAGCGGCTAGCTCATTGATGACAATAACATCTCCAAAGATATTGATTAGCGGCTGATTAGCGTTCATCAGTTACAATGCACTTGCAGATGTTCATCGACTATCTGAACGCTTTTGCCTGTACCTTCTTTCAGATGCAGCAGGACTGGGTATGGGTATTGTGGCCGAATTATGTTATGTACTGTTTCCACACTTACACATTTGTTAGCTTTACAGTTAATACAAATCGATTGGAACTTGATATATTTATGATTATGTTCTGAACCCACCATGAATACCTGATCAAACAGGCTTTTTGTTAAATAGTACATTGCATCCTTAAGCTATTTACAAATCAACATGTAACATGGCCCATGATTTTCACTTGAAATTTATGTGAAGAACAACTATTTATAAATAGAGTATCTATCGATGGAAAATAAGAAACACGTGTCACATGACATAATATTAGTCTGGTTTTAGATTTTATTACTAACTATTTTACACCCGTAGGTTTTCAAATATTATATAATTATAGTTTATATTAGATTCTTAGATTATATACACGTATATATTTTTATTATCTACTGTAAATAATATTGTTTTATTTTGGTGCATAGTAGTGAAACATTTTCAAAACAACGAACTATATAATCTTATTATATGATGCACAGTAGTTACCATATATATGCAGCATATGCATTTGCTTGTTTATGATTGATTGTTGTCATATGCTACATCAACAAGGACAATAACATTGATATGTTATGTGCCAATGCTCAGGCAATAATTATATAAAGAAAGCGTATTTGTAAAGAACACTTTTATGAAGTTATATGTTTACCTTGTCATTTCTAACCGAACCATGTATACCATTGATGTATGATGCAGCATTCGCTGTATGATAAAACAGCATATAAACATACATGATTTTTTCTCATTTATTAGTCACTTACATAGTTTGACATAACTGTTTGCTCGTTATTTACTTACAATTTGTGCATTAGGTAAATTGGGTAGGGTAGTATTAAAATATATAATATATATAATTTATACTTTAATAATAATTATTAAAATTATAATTATAATTATGATTTATTTTTATCATATATATATATTGTATTTCAATTGTTGAAGTTCATATATGTATCACTCCATGTGCCCTTTCATACCCAACCAGGAGCAAACATTAAACTGGCTTCGTACATGTTCAAGACGCTCAGAGAGTCTGATGGACTGCCTACCCCTTGGTGTCTCTGGAAAGATTGCGACACGCATCTTGGCAGTAGGGTATGAGGTCAAACCAAGTGTTGTTTCCTCTGGTACATTCATATATTATGTTTTGTCATAGCTACTTAACCACTTAACCAGGGTATATATAGAATCAAAAATACAAATCTGATTACACCAAATGTTTTGATATCCTATTGAATGTAATTGTTATGGCATTGGATATCAAAATGTCATATGGTTTCAAATTCCAGAACCATCACAAATTGAATTTTGAACCACAACAGTTTGTGGTAAATTGTAAACACCATCATCATAGTAGTAGTAGTAGTAGTAAGTAGTACTAGTACTAGTACTAGTAGTAATAGTAGTAGTAGTAATAGTAGTAGTAGTAGTAGTAGTAGTTGTAGTAGTAGTAGTAGTATTTGTAGTGGTAGTAGTAGTAGTAGCAGCAGTAGTAGTAGCAGTAGTAGCAGTAGTAGTTGTAGTTGTAGTAGTTCTAGTAGTTCTAGTAGTTGTAGTAGTTGTGGTTGTAGTTGTAGTTGTGGTTGCTGTTTTTGGTGTATATATGCAGTATTTTTTCACAGTGGTAAATTGTAGAGATCCGTTTTGTTTATGTATACATGTTCCATGCCGTCTCAGTATGAGACCCGATAGATACTTCATTTGCAAAATAGTGTTTGTTGATGTTGTATGTAATGTCATATGAGTCATGTGTTCATACATGTCGAATTTAGTTCAATCAACTGTGTATCATGAATAGTTAGCCATTTGTCTCGATATACTGAGTTATTTGTATTTAATATAATTTATTTATTTATATAGTATGATTAATATAGTTTTAATTTTCTAGGCATGTTCATCCCTTATTACCAAATCTGCTACTTCCGTATTCTATGACCAAATCATCCACGACCAAATCTATTACTTCTGTATGTTATGTTTAAGACATGATACAATTGAATCAATTTCTCCAAGGTACTATGAGACTATGAGAAAACATATCTCCCACACATGAATGATTTGATTCGAGGCATGCGGCAAATCATGTGAGCGAGCCACTCTGGAGGGCAATGGATATTTTATCTGCTTTGCCGCTCGTATGAATCTGATGAGTTTATGTATATATCTTATATACGATATGATGCCGATTTGATCTTATTATTACAATTACAACTCATATCCATTGCGCAGTGCTATGCATTGCATCTGTGAGTAGTGCAACTTCATTACAGTCAACTTGTCAATCAATATCTCCGCTTAGGTTTTGCCTGGGAAACTCGTTGAGCAACGGATCCAGCTATTATGACCTGCTGATGCACATCTGGTTTCTGATTGACACTACTGCGGTCATAGAATATGGCGAGACACTTGTCTTTCAGTGCGGGTCCAATATGGGGATGTCTCAAAATAGGGATGCTCGAACCTATTCTTTTCGGTTAAAAACAAACATTTTCGAGCATCGCTATTTTGAGACATTCCCATATTGTAGCACTGACAGTTTATGACTAGGTATGGTTTAAGAATCTCAAGTGTCACGCTAGCACCATCAAATCCAACAATAGGTGATTTCATTGGTTTTGCCAGTAGTGAAACATTCACAAGGCCAAACATTGGGATTCTTGAGCAAAACCGAATTTTATTGGAAGCGACATTTCTTCATATTCCATTTGCGGGAGAAGACGATGACGACTGTCTGGAGGGTCCATCATTGTCAGTGGAACGTCGACGAGAAGCATGCGAATATTTATTATCAATTGATAATGACAGCTGGAAGTCAGACAGGATTGTTCACTGGTGCAAGTTTGGGTGCTGTTCCAGCGTCAAAGAGTCTAAACTGAAGCTGTGGATTGCCATACAGGTTGGGGACGATAGTTTTTTTCTTCACAATATGACATGAACGTTTGTCAATGAACTATGACCAATGGATGTATTTGGTGGAGAAAGGCTTTAAATGATTTGCTATAATTATTCTTCATATTTCGGTGTTTGTGCTCATGCATCTTGTATGTTGTAAATATGTAACTATAAAAAAGAACCCAATAACTAATTACATATCACCTATGTCTATCCCTATACCCTGAACAGGCTGTGATTTTCAGAAGACGTCCACCCACGCCCGCCATCAGCAGATGGACGACATGTGTGAAAGCTGCCCGTGTGATTTTGTTGCTTGGCAAACTAAATACAAATCCAAACTCATATATTCCAATACCAAGATTGTTGTTTATTTGTTCCAGTTCACTGGACCTTTGGTATTACTGTGGGATCTAAAACATGGAAAATGAATTATCTCTGTTGTAAATGTAAAAAAAACATATTCAATAATAGAACATAATCTTTTTATCAATTACAATATAGTTAGTATCAACAACACAAAACCTATGATATGCTGGATATGATATGATGTTACTTGTTAAAGTTACAGTAATATAATATTGTTATTACAGTTGCATATGATATGATATTGTTTCACCATCATATTCCCTACAAGTGTGTGTATCTATCACATGGACTTGGAAAATGTTATAGTTCTAGCTTATTATATTTTTACTTTACTATATTGTACTATATTACTATATCATATTTTAATGTTATCATAGGTTGGGAATTCCATTTAACTGTGACCGTACGATGTTTATAGTAGCTGCATACCACCAAGATCATTGGTCACTGGTGTTGATTTGATAGTTCTGAGGCTGCAAATGGCATGCCACCGCCTCTTGCAACGTGGGTTCGCACATTTGTATTCATACAAATGGAAATCATCAAGTTCAAGCTCAGACAATCCTGATGACGGACTTTCTTTGATCGAGTACACGACATCTGCACTGGTTGCTGAAAATTCTAAAGACTTGCACTACAAAATGAAAGGTGCGAGACGCTAGACCGCACTCATAGGCATTTACATAAAAATACATATAAATAAACAACAACACAGTATAATATTTTATAATATAATGTGATATAACATAACAATATATTTTAATATAATTTATAAAATAAACACAACATTATATATTTTATTAAATAGTGATTTAAATTTAAATTATTCTTCTATTTGTTTTTCCTTTCTGCTCATGTTTGGAACTATGGGAACCTTAAGTGCTATGGATTATGGAATATTCTTCATGAGTCATAGTGGATCATCAGTGGAGCATTCACTGAGCACTGAGAAGAGTTGCAACGAACTGAAATCGGCTACATTTGAAACTGAAAGGATACTAGGTAAGATGAATATACATACGACAAATTTCAATATTAAAGTTTCAACAAAGTGAGGCTTCATGGGGGGAAACGTATCTGCACTCATGCAACATTTCTTGCGTAAGAACAAACTATGAATCAAATCATTGTGTCTAAGTATTTCGTCTAGGATTTCTTGTGAATTAACATTTCGGATTTCAAACGGTTGATGATACCAGTGAACCGCTGAGATTACTTGTGTACCAAGGATCAGAAAAGGCATGGAGATTTCTATCAGCGGAGGACTCACTGTTCAAATTGGGACTGGCTGTCTCTATTGTTCCAGCAGCAGAATTTGTCATAACCAAGCAGTTCCAATGGCAATCCCAAAATGCTCATCTGGACAGTGATGTGTCAAAGCTTCCATTGGTTCAAATGGCGAACATGCAGCATTCACCAGCTATGTCATCGATGAACTGGTTGATTCGAGCGCTTCTCCATCATGACACTGGTGAATATTCGCGATATGTCAAGACATTCATGCATCTACAAAACAGTGCCTAGCCAATGAAACAAAACATTTATAAAGCGGTATGCAGTATACATTCTCTTCCTTTTGTTTAAACATATGTTGTGCTGGTTTGTTGTTTTCTTCACTGAACAAATTTCTGAATTGGTAATTGTAATTAAATACTAAAGACATGACAATACTGACAATACTGTTTCCATTGTATGAGGGTTCCAAAAGTAATGGGTCACAAAATAGGTCGAAAAAAAGGTTGAATGAACAACTCAGGTTTTGATGGGATACCACCGGCAGACTTTCGAATGCAAAGGTTCTGGTACACCATTGTCACTTTGGGCCAGTTGCATTCTAGGCTTGTCAGGCCTTATCAGCGCATTCCATTGCAGATAGCTCAATTGGTTGACTCCAGTGTGTCTGTTGAAGATCGGTTGGAACTTGCACATAGCATGTGTCGGCTTTCGCCATGTTGTGTGGAATCAATGTTTGGAGCTCCTGTGTTGCAATGTATTTCGGACAGTGGTGGTCCGAGTCCTGAGACCATTCTCACAGGTACACTTGCATCTGATCTTCAAGTAGCCTTTAGAGGCAAGACTTCGAACATGGAAATCGAGTTAAATTTTGCGCGTGCTAGCTGCAGCAGGCAGTGCCTACACGGTCGAGCACACAATATCGGGTCGATGGTGGCAAAGCATGTTTCAGCTGAGGTGAAGCTCGGACACTGTAGGAGTTTGACAAAACATGGGAGAACACCATGCAAGCTAGCTGATCCAGGTCTGGTTTGCACAAGTCTGCTGGATCATATGAGATTTTTGAACACTATTGATTAACTGGCATTGTGTTTCATCAGCAGTGATCAACATAGATCTCACATCAGAGACCAAGTTTCCTTTGTTCACTTTATATGACTATATGATATATGCTTCATATTGATAAGCTTTCGAGCCTCAAAACAAAATATATATTATATAAATATATTTTATTATTATACACATGATGTGATGTTAGAAACTATAACTTAAATAAACTACATCCCTGCAGGAAAACCATCACGCAAGACTGGGTTCAGTATTTTCCTTGCCAATGAGTGCAAGAGCCAAAGTTGGAAAAGCCAGGACCAATCAGTGTCATGGTCGGAACACCGCAAGCGTGTTCACAGATCTGCCACGGCCAAATGGAATGAACGTTCATATGAAATGCGAAAGATACGTCGGAATCTTTCAGCAAAAGCAAGGCAATTGAATGCAACAGCCAATGCAAACCGTAAGCATACCATGCTGGATATTGCAGAAGCTGATCAGGTAGCAGCCATTCATGATAATGAGATCACGACTCATCAACTGAGATTGTTGAAAACAACTATCGATTCAGGGGGCATTGCAGCCGATCATGATTTTATGCAGCCACCAGCTGGGTATAGACCAATTGCCCTTGCTGAATATGCAGGTCGACAGTATCCTTTCTCTGAGCAACCTGCTATTGCAGATCAACCTCCAGACAATGTTGTTGTTGTTGCAGTTGATGAAGAGAAGTCTGGGGACACTGTTGCGGACTCGATTGAGTATCTGAATATCTATGGTCAAGGATTGTATGGTTTGGCTGATTCTGAATTTGGAGTTTCGGAAGCACTGTTGCAGGAGGCTTCAAACATGGTTGGATTTGTTTCCAAGTCAGATACGGAGTTTGAATCATCATACTCACAGGTTTGCAATGCAGAGCCAGCATTCAATCTCAAGGCAGGTGATGATTTGGATTCTATGCGATCATGTCAACACCTATGTGGTCGCTACTGTCGGAAAGATATCACTGACTCCAAACAGTTTTTCAATTGTGTCGAGATGCTTCGAACAATTGTTCGCATTGTGGCTTCCAAACGAGATGTCAAAGTGGGCAAAACACTTCACATTGGTCCATCATGTAAGCTTCCTCTTTTAGTTGTGGCTACACCACATGGGATTTGGGCTCGTCTGGCATACCGATTCGTGTTTAATCCTTTGGAGATTGACTGGATTCACTGTGAGATTGATTCAATCGAAAAAGCGGACGGTACCCATTACTATGTGACATTGGACTTTCAACCTCTGGGTGCAACAAATCGATTGTGTCCCAAGTCGGATACTATGTGCGAGTTGGCAATTTGGTTGAGCAGTACATTCACAGGTGGAGATGGATTCAAGATCCACTTGTTTTTCGAGTATGACTTGCATGAGACTCATGATCATATTCTCATTCCACGGCCATGCCATCAACCTTCAACAATTGATGCTATTGTGGCAAACAGCTTTCAATCTTTAGTGGATGGTGGAAAGCATGCAAAGGATTTGGGATTTGGCGATGATGCTGCTGCAAAATCTCTGGGTATGCTGGTATCAGTCCTCAACAAAGGTACACAGACCAAGACCAAAACTACCAAAGGTGAAGGTCAATCTACGGCCAAAGGTTTAAGCAAGATGCTGCATGAACTTGGTGAGAAGCCTGGAAAACAATCTTCAAGTATCTGGGTTGAAGAACAAATATGTAATATGTATGGAATTTGTGATTTGTGATATTGGTTTGGTATGATATGCAATCATTTACTATGACTATGTGTGAAATGATCAAAATTGATAAACCATGAATATAACATCATCACCATGAATAGAACAATATCATTTAATAATCATATAGTAATAGTAATAATAACTAATAATATAGATCTCGTGTATGTTTTGAAGCAATAAAATTATATAATGATAATATATTTGATTTGATATTGGGTATGCATCCCAAATATGTAGGAAAACTACAGGAAACATCCTACTGGAAGTAGACCTGTGGTGGTATTTTTTTTGGGGGTGGCAAACCACCAGGACAATTACAAGGGTATGATGTATTATTATGATTAAGTGATGTCGATGATAATGTCTCACCGTTCTCTTATCATGCACTAAGGTGGGAAATCAAAATCATCATCCAATTCCAGTGGTCGGACAAGCGCTTCATCTGCTGCTGATGTGCTACTGGCCCAGCTGGATGGGGTTCCTAGATCACATCACCCTCAAGCTGTCATTGATGATGATCATGATGAGCCTGATGAGTTAGAGGTTGATTGGAACGATGCCATAAATGCACGCTATGGATTTGATGAGGGACCAGAAGCATCAAGTTCTTCGAAACAGGGAAACAAACGAAAGCGATCATCTTCGAAACCAAGTGGTTCTCGAAATGCTGAATCACCTGGTGACATGCGACCTTTGGATTCCAATGCACCACAAAGATGTTTCGTTGATCCATCCAATCAAAGAGTGATAGCTGAGTTTGCAGATGGAACCAGAAGAGCGCTTGGAAACTTGTTTACAACAAGATGCAACATTTGATTCGATTCCTTTGATATTTCTTCCAAATTCTCAAACACCAATTTCTCTTTATCAAAATTCAAATGAACAAGGTTGTAGTCGTAGTATTGTATATGAAATCTCTTATGAAACAATATATGTTAAGTTGTAAGGTTGATTTATGACAATATACTTGAACTACAAGGGATCATGAACTACAAGTCTTCGTACCGCTTCTGCCCAGGACGTATCACCGAATTCAAAATCGGAGAGCCAGGCCACTCCATGAGTGTAGCTTGTTACCTACATACCAAATGTAGCGTCGTCAGACTGATCAGTCGACTTCCATATGGTGCATGTACATTGTGTATGAACTATCTCGAAGCAGGGCTGCGTGTCAAGGACCGGAATGACAGTGCCGCACACAAGCGTATGCTCCTAGTCGATGTCCAGATCTCTAGATGCGTGATCGATCATATCCAGATACCAAAACCCCAACACATATCACACATGGCTAATATATGTCAATGGATCAATGTGTCAATCTGTTCAACAGTTCAAAATACCATAACCCAAACCAAACTTCAGTGCCTTGGAGAATTATGCTGAAATCAAAACCTGTGATGTCACATTTGAAGTTGGGGTATGGTTAGATAGTGATATGGTGATGTATGTGACATCCGAATCAATAATTAGTTCATGCTGCGCAGTTCCAAACTCTTATTGGCCCAGGTTTGATTCGCTAGTATCTTCTGATGGAACAGATACATCGTGAACCTGGAGCTCGGTATCAGCAGCGTGGACACTGCTGGAGCTCGACCAGACCTTTTGTTGATGAGGTATGTTTCACACGCGAATTAGATTCAATGCATTTCTAAAGGCTTCTTAACCAAATGCACAAAAAAAATAGTTCAATAACCCAACCTATATGGAATTCATTTTAATTTTAATTGTAATTTTAGCTATTTTAGACTATAGGTATATAAATATGCAATTATGATTATGAATCATCATATAAGTATCGGTTGTTTGTTTCAATAGTATCATAATCACAACGCATAAACATACACCAGTGTCCGTTAGGCTGCTTCAATGGAATCGCTTCATTTGTTCTGGGGGCCACGTTGGTACCTGAAATTTGTTTGGTATCATAGTGGCATAGAGGAATGCCAATTAATACATTGCTGAGGCGATCTGGGAAAACAAAAGCTGGCAGAGTAATGTGAATGGTATCAGCATTCATCACGGTGCCATCGCAACACTGGTGCTACACCATCAAACCATCAAGTTGCAACACGGTTGAACCATGGAATCATGTTGTCTTTATTTCTCCTTCCTTGCTATATTGTGAATTCTCAAGAGCCACACTCGAAAACACCGAATTCTCGAATTCACTCCGTCGCAATCCATCTGTCTCAGCAATGGCTCCCAAGTCATTGGCTGAGTCGGATGCTAGGGAGATACGCACCATGAACCACGAGTTGATGAAGTGCGATGGGTTTGATATTCCTGATGGTTACAAAATGAAGATTTGTCGTTTTTGTCGCACACCGAGCTGGGCGAAGTCACCACTAGCATTGTCTTTGTTTGCGTCATGGCAACCATTGGTACCATGGAACCAGGGACGAAAGGAGAAACCAGCTGGTACGGTCTGTCGTATCTGTGCACTTGAATCTAGGTACTGCTTCAATAAATGTTTCTTTTGGGTAGGTTTAATCTGATTCCTTCCCATCCAGTGGTTGAAGCCTCAACTCAATCCCAACTGATCCAAGGTGTTTACTGTCGGCAAGTGGGCCGTCGACTGCAATCCCAAAGATCTCACAGGATTTGATCGATTGCTGGCCGCTGACCCGACCAGACTACATCCATTCATTGCTTCTTGGTGCTATGCTGATTGATGTTATGTCAGTGTCAGTTATTCACCAAGAGTCTGACTGACCGGTCAACACACACAGAGACATTATAATTATGATTATGATTATCATGAACAATTTAGTATGCACCAGAGTGTGGAACCTTTAGTGTTGCTAAAGCATTTCATTGTACTAATGTGCTATACTATTGTAACACTGTACTGTGTGCCAATGTTCCATCAGATTGTACCATCGTACTGTACCACTGTACCCTCGTACCGTACCATCGTACCGTACCACTGTACCCTCGTACTGTACCATCGTACCGTACCCAGTTTCGCTCGTACACACTTGTACGTTTACGAGTGT
>Ga0126342_10010339_pt1 | contig 16693 bp, 14 predicted proteins | sample Cyp1metagenome_FD_92528 | JGI IMG/M metagenome (GOLD analysis project Ga0126342, IMG submission 92528) | Coral microbial communities from Lord Howe Island, Old Settlement Bay, Australia - Cyphastrea 1 metagenome | ecosystem: Host-associated > Invertebrates > Cnidaria > Coral ... | reverse complement strand
CTTATTTCATATCTTTCATCTCTCTACCTCATTCCCTCATTCCTGACTAAAGTAAGGCTAGAAAAGGAAAAGAGTCTTAAGATGTCTGAAGAATAGAATAGAATATAATAGAATATATAGAATTGAGATATTTCATCAGCAACCACTGGGATGTTGGAGACATTCTGGGGGTTGAGGGTGTGTTCGCTTGACGTTGCCCAACCGTCCGCAACTGTCCGCAACCGTCCGCAACCGTTCGCAACCGTTCGCAACCGTCCGCGCGAGGTGGCTATGGCCGTGCCTATGGTAAGTTCTGCAAAAGGGGTCACTTTTGGATGTTGCACATGTCGCGTTGCTTCGTTTTGCGTGGCAGGCGTGGCACTTCGTGACATTCAGACGTGTTTTGTAACGCGTCGAAAGTTGTTTTGTGTGGCAGGCGCAATACTTTTAGCGACGCTTTCAGAAGATGCGTTGCTGTTTTCGTGGCAGGCGCAGCACTTTGGACGTGCCCTTCGTCATTTTGCCTGGCAGGCGCAGCACTTTAAACGTGTCGTGCTGCGTGTTTTTTGCAAATCGTATTGTCAGGGCTGCGTCAAGTGGCGACAAGGTGCAAATTCCGTGGCAGGCGTTGCATTTTGTGAGATGTGATGAAAATTGACGGAAGCCTCGCACGAAACATCGATTTCGAGGTAGCAAATTTAGAGGTTCACAAGAAAACTCGTAGGAAAACATCGGTTTTGAAGCTAGAAAGTGTGAAAATTGGAGGAAGTCTCGCACGAAATGCTCGTTTTGATGCTCCCACGTGTCTTGTCCCGAGTCTCTGGTTTTCCTGTGGCGTCGCCGTGTCTATGGGGGAAGCTGTAAAACATCTCTCCTTTTCGAAGGTTTCCAAGCAGGTTGTCATGTTGTTTTGCGTGGCAAGCGCGGCGCTTTGTGACATTCCAACCTGTTGGGTAACGTGTCAAAAGTCGTTTTGTGTGGCAGGCGCAATACTTTTGCGTTGTTTTCACAAGATGAGTTGCAGTTTTCGTGGCAGGCGCAGCATTTTGGAGATCTCTGTCGTCATTTTGCATGATAGGTGCAGCACTTCAGACGTGTCGCATTGCTTGCTCTACACGCCACACTCTACACTTTACACTCCACACTTTACACTTTACACTCCGTGCTTTACACTCCACACTTTACACTCTACACTTTACACTTTACACTCCACACTGTATACCCCACACTCTACACTCCACACTTTAGACTTTACACTTCACACTTTACACTCCTCACTCCACACTCCACACTCTACACTTTATACCCCGCACTTTATACTCCACACTCCACACTTTACACTCCACACTCTACACTCCACACTCTACACTCCACACTCCACACTCTACACTTTACACTCCACACTTTGCACTTTATACACCGCGCTTTACATTCCACACTTTACACTCTACACTTTACACTTTACACTCTACACTCCACAGTCCACAGTCCACACTCCACACTCTAAACTCCACACTCTACACTTCACACTCCACACTCTACACTCTATACTGTACACTCCACACTCCACACTCTACACTTTATTCTCTACACTTTGCACTCTACACTCCACACTTTGCACTCCACCGGCTTCCGCATTCCACAGTCTACAGGGGACTGGTACGGCAACAGGGGAAAATGTAGACTGTTCACATACATGACTGCGTCCGGGTTCGTGGGCTGCATCTTGTTGCTTCAGTTTTTTCTTATTAGATCATGTTAGAATGATAGAACACTTTTGTTCCTAGGGCCTTCCAAAGTACCGATTTAGAAGTGAAATTGCTTGGCACGTCAATTGTAGTCCAGTCCGATACATTCATACTTTAGATGTCCATTACGTCTTTGTTTGCTTCACTGGCACCAGCCCAAGGGGACTTCCACTGCCACGCCAGCCTTACTGGTTGGTGGAATCTGATATGAAGGGAAACTTTAGGACTAGGCGTAGCTTGCCGTGCGGAGTTTGGACTCCATGGTTTTGCAGCTATGGATCAAACACTTGACATAAAAACAAACATCAAAAAACATCAAAATAAATTGACACTACGCACCCTGTGATACCCAAAGAAATCGTTTCACAACTCAAAAAATCATCAATGGAAAGAGGACATCACCGAATGAAAAAGATCTTGCTGGCCACTTCACTGATCATGCCAACTCTTATTGTGCTTCAAACACTCTATGACATCATACCACTTCTGGGCTGGTAACCTGGTAGTTTCAGAACATTTTTTTCGTCCATTCTAATTTGTCATCAACTCCCTGGGAAATGTTATAATCCAGGAAACTTGGCCTGCATTTCTTGGTACTTGTGCTATGGATTCCTCCGACTCAGATGATGAGACCTTGCCAAGAGCTTACAAGCGAGCTGCCTGGTGTGTAGTGGTGTTGGGGCTGCTGGTCACTGTTGGGGGCTTACCTCAAGTCCCAGTGCTGGTGCACTACCATCAGCCCTTGGGTTTTTCAGCCGGTCGCGACAGTCCTGGGATCCTTGGCCAACAGCAGCTGAAGCGCTTCTTTCCAGTGTTCGCCGAGGCTGCCGAGGCCCCGGTGATGCTGGTCATCCGAAGCAAAACTGGCAGCGTCCTCACTCCGGAAGTGGAGCAGTTCACAACTCGGGTGGAGCAAAGTTTGAATGATCCCAGGGCGAAGGTGTTGAATCCCCTGGTGCTGGGGGTTTATGCCAGCAACCGCTTCGGTCACGGTGGCTTCCAGCTGCCTTCCAAGTTGGTACGACAGAAGTTGGTCTCAAGGGATGAGAAGACCACGCTGTTGGTGCTGATCCCCACCTCCTTCCCGACCTATGCCACCTTCACCAGCAATGGATCCAATCGCACTGTCTTTGCTCCGTGGCTCTATCGGAAACAACTCATGGAGTTTCTACACGAGTTGCTGGTGGACGTGCCAAGAGATACTGAAGTCCTTCTGACTGGAAACCCAGTCATCGAATACGAACGCTTCTTCGATCACAGCATCGAATTGCTGTTGCGAGCAGAGCTGTTCGTGCTGCCCTTGGCCACCATGATCTTCATTTGGCTGGTGCGAGAGATCAGGTTGGGGATGAGACTGCAAAAAAACATCACCGGGTTGAGCACCCGGGAAAATGTTGTTTAAAGAATTGTGAATTTGGAATTTGTTTTATGTGACTGTCTTCCACGGTCTGCCCGCCAGGTTGTTAGCCCTTCCACCCTTGGTGCTCTTGTGCTCCCTTGCCCTGAGCGCTGGCTGCTCTGTGCCTTTGGCGAAGTGGACGCCGCTGTCGCCAGACGTGCCACCGGCCATGGTGTCAGTGTTGTTGGCAGTCAGCTTGGATTATAGTTTGTTTATGTTGAGCCGCTTCATGGAGAACAAATCCAAAGCTTTGGACCGGGAGGACAATGCTGAAATCTTACTGTGTCAGACAGGTCAGACCATTCTAGTGAGCGGTGGCTTGATCGCCATCGCCTTCTTTGGAGCTTTCTTTTTGCCAGAGCAGAATCTGCACAGTGCAGGGCTAGTCTTGGGCATCACCGTAGTCTGTAGCATGGTGGTGAACATTTGCCTGTCCCCTGCGTTGCTGTACCTCTTTGGCGAGCGGTTGACGGAGGATGGAAGCAATGGAAATGATGAACACCAGTGGGGTTCCATAGGGCTCAGCGGCCTAAGCGGCAGCGAGCGAGATGCCTTGGTTGGGGAGGAAGTCTTCGTGAAGCACAGCAGCTCTCGCGGCTGGCTGCGTTTGATGCGGCTCATCGAGCGATGGCCCAGGATGGCAGTGTGTCTTGTATTTCTGGTGTTTTTGCCGTTGACATGGCAGATCCCCAAGTTGCATGGCACGGCCGATATCTATGCATCACTGCCCGGGGATTTGCCCAGTGTGGTGGCCATGAGGGAGCTGGCCCAAGAGTTTCCCGCTGGACAATTTGATCCTTATTTTGTGGTCCTTTCTGGAAGCGCGCTGCTTTCAGAGGAAGGCTACAAGGCCATGCTTCAGCTCTGCACCATGCTACAGGCCATTGGAGTAGATTCCATCTTGGGCCCGGTGTACCTATTGGATCAAAGTGTCGATTGGGACACCGCACAACGCTGGCAGAAGGAGCCATCATCCTTGGAACTTCACAAGGCCTATGGAAAAGTGATGCAAAGCCATGTCAATGGATCTGCAGTGCTCCTAGAGGTATTTACAGATTTCTTGCCAAGGGGATCAAACGGTGCAACTTGGGTGCGGACTGTACGGCATGGTCTTGCGCTGTGGCAAGAGCAGCATCCTGAGTTCACCGCTTTTCTTGCGGGTGGAGCAACGCTCATGGTCGATTCGCAGGACACTGTAATGCATGCAGTGCCCACTTACCTCGCCGTTTGCATTTTGCTGATATCAGCCGTTGTGTTTGGCGTGTTTAGAAGCATTTTGTTGCCCTTGCGCCTGGCATTTGCTCTCCTTTTTACCCTGGCGGCCACCTTTGGCATGGCCGTGGTCTTCTATCAGACGCCACTCTTCCATGGCCTTTTTCCATGGCTGGTGAACTATGATGGCCTTTGCTTTGAGATTGTCCCCATGGCCATTTGCATCGCGGTGGCTTTGGGTCTGGACTACGACATTTTCCTGGTGAGTCGGATTGTGGAATTCCGAAAGGAGGGCTTCAACGACCGGTCCAGTATCATCCTTGGTGTTGCAAGCACGGGAGGCATCATTTCAGGTGCAGGGCTAGTTGACGCCAAGCCTACTGAATGGTTAAGACGGATTAGGGATTGATGTTGGATGATGGTTCTATGGAATTATGTGGATTATACTAGCTGATTTGATTAAATATTGATATTTTAACAATTTTAAGTAAATAGATAAAATAGATGTTAGTTAAGTATGTTGGTGATGGTCATTGGGGAGAATCATCATGCAAAGCGGTGCGTATGAACATGATGAAGTTGTCATGAGTTATACATAGTTAAACGATGTTATACAGACCATTGACACATAGTTATATGATGTTATACGGACCATTGGGAGTCCGCAGGTGCAGGGGCCATCATGGCGCTGGCCTTTAGTGGTTTATTCTTTTCGGAGAAGTTGTTGCATCAGCAGTTCGCTCTTCTGCTGGTGACCTCGGTGTTGCTGGACACCTACGTGGTGCGGACGGTGCTGGTCCCCGCTCTGATGATGTCGGCGGGTGATTACAACTGGTGGCCGCGGAAGATGCCGAACGCCAGGAGATGATGCCACGCCACGCCCGTTGGTCAAAAAGGAAAAAGACGAGTGAGGGAACGGTCCTGAACATCAGGAATTTTTTTCATGAAAATTCGTGGGAGGTTTTTGTTTAATACATCCTGGTCCTAGCCATTCCTAGCCACTTCTATTGGGGAATCCCCTAGCCCACGCGAAGGAACCACACACATGTCAGACCCAGGGTCCAAAGGATTTCAACATATTGCAACATGGTTCCATTGATCAATATCATATAGTAATTAACTGATGCTTAGTCTTTACATGTTGTCATTCAGCTCAAGTAAGATTGAGCTGGCTTTGTTTTCCTGTAGGCCTTTGATTCTTGCCAGCCTACTATACTAGCCTACCTCTGGCCGTGATCAACTTTCTCCCTGAAAAAGTGACTTACAACATTTGATTGATTTATGATCCTTAAAGGGGAGAACCAGAGAGTCAGAACTCGATTTTTAGTAATTCAAGGACTACTGTAATCGGTTTCAATTGCAAAAAACAAATATGGGTTAGAAATGGTTAGAATCAGTGGAGAAGTCACTAAATCATCTCTCTTGGGTTCAGCGATGGATCCTCCAGCTGTCGAGGTTCAACATCTGTGAGCGAGGCCTCAAGGAGCTGAGCTAGCCGTCCTGCCGAAAAAGGGACCGGGTCTGCAGCGGCGATGCAACGGCCACGCGGACGTAAGGCGACATAACCAAGGCGAAAACACAACAAAGTTCACACAGGCCACGTCAAAAGTGTACCCGCCACTCGTCAAGCTTTGCTGGAAAATCTTCCATCAATTCATTTTCGGAAGCCTTTTTTTGCGATGAGCGCATTTGCAACCTCGAAGCGTTCCAACAATGGACAATGGGCGAAACGTGAAACCATGAGGGTGGTTACACTTGGCCTACGCAATCCGATGGTCATATTTTATGTACGTAGCATAGATGTCGTTCCACGAGAAATGATATTGATACTACCAGATATTATATCATTATATTACCGCATGCTGGCATAAAACTGTTCAATGAAAAATCAACAAACAGAACACACCGCGAAATTTGGGCTGCCCCAAAGAAATCTGAATCGCCGAGGGACGACGCTGCGATTGTTGGCGTACAAAGATCAACCTTATAGTGTTGGTATATGGTAAACTACCCCCCAATTTTACCATAAATGAATATCATATACTACGTATGAAAATATGCATGGTTTATTATAACTTAATATTATGTCTTTACATTTCTTTACCAACATTACAACCTTTGGATACCTACCTTTAGGTATACTGCGGGAATTTGCAGGCGGTCTTGGATCATGTTGCGAAAAAAAATGCAGACACAGCGTGCCCGGCAAGAAGCGCATCGAATCTGATATCCCGTCGATATCTGCCTGTTAATCTGCCTGTTCACATATGCCTGTTGTGTCATGTTCTCTCTTGAGGTTTGATATGTGATTACGTTGTGATTGCAAGTTTAATGCGTGCGACGTGGCGGATGTTGCCGACCTCTATTTGTTGCTACGTAAGGTTACTTCTAAAGTTCGGTTCGGTTTCAGTTTCTAGTATTTGCTACGGCGGCAGTTCGGTTTATGTCGGTTTGTCGGTTCCTACCGGTTCACTCATTGGATCCAATTCCCTGACGGATGACGCATTACCCCCTGACGACGCATTGTGGCGACACATGCCCTGACGACGCATTGCCCCCCGACAACATTCCCTGACGACGCATTTGCTCCCTGACGACGACACATTCCCTGACGACGCATTGCTCCCTGACGACGCATTACCCGCTGACGACGCATTGTGACGACACATTCCCTGACGACGCATTGCCCCTGATGACGCGTTGCCCCCTGATGACGCATTGTGACAACACATTCCCTGACGATGCATTGCCCTCTGACGGCGCATTGTGACGACACATTGCCTGACGACGCATTGCCCCCTGACAACGCATTACCCCCTGACGAGGCATTGTGTTTGCGTGACGACACATTGCCTGTTGAGAGGCTAGGCATGACGAGCAAGGGCGCAGGCGTACTGTAGTCTTAGTACTAGTATGTGGGAAGATACATAGAGGAATGTAGAGAGGAAGAGGAGCCGGAGGGCAGATAGGGATTTGGTTTGATCACCACGGCTAGGTTATGTAGAAATATAAAGTGTAAAGGTAGTACAAAGTGTTGTGGCAAATTATCAATCTTGTGGCGCGTTTTTGCAACCTCAGTTGAAAATCCTTGACGCAAGGATCAATCATGAAGTTGAAGTAGTAGAACCTTCGTAGCTTCTTACCAAACCCAAACCAAGAGAGCGCCGGAAAACTCAGGAAGTTCAATGAAAAAAATTAAGCGTGTAGCATTCAGGACATGCGGGAGTTTAGTGCGTAACAGCAAGAGCGTGTCGGAAGTTCCAAGGCTAAAAACATAGCACAGTAGGCTAGCGTCAAAAGAACGCTGGCAGTTCGAAGAGGAAGTCAAGAGCGACCACCAAGAACGTGTTGGAAGTTCCAAGAGAGACCTAAGCGAGTAATACCAAGAGAGCGTGTTGAAGGACCAAGACAAACCTAAGAGTCTAGCATCCAGAACGTGTTGGAGGTCAGAGCGTAGCATCAAGCGCGTGCTCAAATTCTTGAGGAAGAACAAAAGAACGTAGCAATCGTAGCAACTAGAGCGTCCTGGCGGGTTCCAAAACAAAGCTACGAGCGTAGCACGAAGAAGAACGTGACTTTCTCCAGACCGCAGCGTCAAGAGGCGGAGGTTCAGCACGTAGCATCAAGAGAGCGTCAGCTTCGGAGCCAAGAACGTAGCATCAAGAGCGTGTTGGACTTCAGATGTCCCGCAAAAAGATGCAAAAATAGCGTGCCATGCTTCAAGAGAAGCCAAGAGCGTAGCGTCAAGAGCGTGCTGGCACGCTCCAGGGCAAGGCAAAGAGAAAGTGTTGGACAGCCCGCGAGATAGTTAAGAGAGTAAAAAGCACCAAGGGCGTGTTGGAGGTTCCAATAGACAGCTAGGAGCGTATATAGCATCAAGAGCTTGCCAGACTGTCCCAGGAGAAAGCTAAGAGCGTAGCAGCACAAACGCGTCGGAAAACCTAAGGGTAAACCAACAGCGTAGCACCAAGAGCCTGTTCGAACTTCCAAGAGAAAATTCACCTAGCATTCAAGAGGTGACTGTCTCCAGAGCGTCGCGTCAAGTGCGTGCTGAAATGCTTCAGGAGAAGGCCAAGAGCGCAGCATCAAAATAAGTTTAAAAATTTCAGAGAGCAAACCCGGAGGCTACAGCATCCAGAGCATTTCGTTGGTTAGTCTTCCCTTTCGTTTTGTCTTCCCTTCTGTTCCCTACGTCGCTCCTTGCGTTTTACTTCTGCTCCGTTCGTTACTTCCCCCCGATTGTTTCAATTTATTCATTCACCTCTTCCTCTCATTTAAACGCCTTCATTCCGTTAGGTCCATGTTTTCGCTCCAATCTTCTGTCCTGTTCTTCCTGCTCTTCCTTTCTTGTCAACTGGTCCATCTCATTGCGTCCGTATGCGTCCGTATTTTTGTTGCAACTCTTCCCTTCCATTCGTTCCTTCCTTCCTTTCGTTTCAACTCTTTGTAATCCCGTTTGCTCCTTCTTCCCTGTCGTTTCAACTCTTCCTTTCTGTTCCCTATACACCGTTCCTTCCGATTTAAATCGTTTTAACTCTTCCCTTCCGTTCGCTACTTCTTCCCCATCGTTTCAACGCTTCCATCCTGTTCATTTACCTTTTCCTATCATGTCAATGTGTTCATGTCGCTATTTCCTTCCTTTCTCTTAAGTCTTCCATGCGGTTTGTTTACCTCTTCCTTTTTTCAAAGTCGTTCATTTCGTTACCTCCTCCTTTTTTCAACTCTTACATCCGGTTCGTTTACCTCTTCCTTTCGTTTCGAACCGTGCATTTCGTTATACTTTTTTCCTTTAGTTTCTATAGTCTTACATGCGCTTCGTTTACCTCCTCCTTTCCTCTCCGCGCGTTAATTTCATCGCGTCCGTCCTTTCGTTGCAACTCTACCCTTCGATTCGTTACTTCTTTCCTTTCTTTTCAACTCTTCTCAATGCGGTTCGTTACTTTTTCCCCTTTCGTTTCAACTCTTCGCTTCTGTTCCCTATACCTCGTTCCTTTCGTTTTAAACTCTCCCCTTCCCTTCGTTACTTTCTTCCCATCGTTTCAACGCTTCCATCCTGTTCATTGTCATTTACCTCTTTCTTTCATTTCACGGCGTTCATTTCGTTACTTCCATTCCTTTTGTTTCAATGTTTCCACCCAGTTCGTTTACCTCTTCCTTTCGTTTCAAGCCGTTCATTTCGTTACCTGCTTTTTTATCTTTCTTTCGCTTCAACTCTTCCTTTCTGTTCGTTTTGCTTTTCCTTTCCTTTCAACTCGTCCATTTCATATCCCCCTTACGATTTCCACTACTAAAAGGGTGAACACGTGCTTGATACCATTCCCCGTTTCGTGGAAAATTCATGCCCAAAAAATGAAGTCGTGCACGGGTTTTTGTAGTAAGAGGGCGTTCGCTGCATCTGGTAGCGGCGTTTCATTTAGCACTTGAAAATCGGAAATGCATTTTGTAGTGATTTATTTTGGGATGCGTTAGGTCATACAGGAAACCCTATAGGCATCTTTTGCCAGTCATGCTGGGTCACATTTACAGCTTGGACCCTTCAGACCATTTTTGGCCCTTGACCCTCGATCATTTCCTGGTACTGTAAGCTGAAACCCCCAAAAAATCGAAAAAAATCGAAGGAAAAACTTTAAGAAAAAAACGCGGAACAAATTTGGTTTCAAAACAAATCAGTTAAATTTGAAGTTGTGCGCTTGGATCGTTTTTGTTGCCCCATAGCTTTGACGATTGCAGTTCAAAATCTCTGCGCCGTGCTCTTGTCACTTTTTTTTTGGCCATTACATGCGATTACCAATCATAACCTAAATGTATCGCATTCTACTAGATTCCTATTCTTTTTGCCCATTAGTCAGGTTCCCACTTAAGTTGAAAGAATTCATGCTTAGAGTTCCTTTCGCCCACAAAGCATAGATTCGATGCGTGATGTCCTAGTTTCTGGATGACTTTGTCACGCACTGCATTTTGTAGTGAAACACGCGTGCACAACCTTTTGTAGAACCCACTGCGTCCCCCTCCAGATAAACCCCAAAAAGTTCAAAAAAAAACATGTTTTTTATGTAGCAACTTTAGGTAGGAAAAATGGGATAAATTTGGTTTCAAAACCGGTCAGTTAAATTTGAAGTTGTGCGATTAGATCGTTTTTGTTGCCCCTCAGCTCTGACGATTGCAGTTCAGAATCTCCGCGCCGTGATTTTGTCACACCTTTTTTGGCCGGTACATGCGAGTACCAATCATACTCTAAATGTACCCCATTCTACTATTTTTTTGGTCCATTAATCAAATTTCCACTTAAATTGAAAAAAATCATGCTCAGAGTTCCTTCTCGCACAAAGCACAGATTCCATGCGTGATGTCCTAGTTTCTGGATGACTTCCGTCACGCATTGCATTTTGTAGTAATACACGCGTGCACAACCCTTTGTAGAACCTACTGCGTCCCCTCCAGATAAGCCCCGAAAAGTTCGAAAAACATGTTTTTCCCGAGAGCGTCTGAGCGCAGGCTTCTTCCACTAGTGGGGGTCCGTATCTCATCTTCTCATCTTCACATCTTCTCATCTTCACATCTTCTCATTTCACATCTTCACATCTTCTCATCTTCACACCTGCGCATCTTCACACCTGCTCACTTCACATCTTCACATCTTCTCATTTTCACATCTTCTCATCTTCACATCTTCACATCTTCTCACTTCACATCTTCTCATCTTCGCATCTTCACATCTTCACATCTTCTCATCTTCACATCTTCTCATCTTCTCATCTTCACATCTGCTCATCTTCACATCTTCACATCTTCACATCTTCACATCTTCACATCTTTTCATCCTCACATCTTCACATCTTCACATCCTCACATCCTCACATCCTCACATCTTCACATTTTCTCCTCTTCTCCTCTTGCCCTCTCCTTCTTTTCTATTTTTCTTTGAAGGCGGGGGCAGGGGCAGTGCCAACGAGACGGCACGAAACGCAACCATTTCGCACGAAACGAGGTTCGATCGTCAAAAACTGGGGTAAAATTGCGATTTCACTTGTCCCGCGAACCCTTTCGCACGAAACGAGGATCGATCGCCAAAAACTGACGTAAAATTGCGATTTCAACTTGTCCCGCGCAGCCCTTTCGCACGAAGCGAGGTTCGATCGTCAAAAACTGGGGTTAAATTGTGATTTCAAGGTGTCCCGCGCAGCCCTTTCGCACGAAACGAAGTTCGATCGTCGAAAACCGAGGTAAAATAGCGAGTTCAAGTCGTCCCGCGTAACCGTTTCGCACGAAACGAGGTTCGATCGTCAAAACCTGGGGTAAAATTGTGATTTCCGGGTTCCCGTTGCAACCCTTTCGCCCAAAATGAGGGTCGATCGCCAAAAACTGAGGTAAAATTGCGATTTTTTCTGTACAAAACTTCTGTGTGCTGTGTGTCAAAGCTTCGGTGTGTAAAAGCATCTGTGCGTAAAAACCTCTGTGATGTAAAAACGTCTCTGTGTAAAAGCGTCTGTGTGTAAAAACGTCTGTGTGTAGAAGCGTCTGTGTGTAAAAGCGTCTGTCTGTGTAAAAACGTCTGTGTAAAAGCGTCTGTGTAAAAACGTCTGCTTAAAAACTTCTGTGTGCTCTGTGTAAAACTGTCTGTGTGTCAAACTGTCTGTGTGTAAAAGCGGCTGTGTGTGAAAATTTCTACAGGCGTCTGTGTAAAAACTTCTGTGTGTAAAATCTTCTGTGTGTAAAACCTCTGCGTGTAAAAACTTCTGTGTGTAAAAGCCTCTGCGTGTAAAAGCTTCTGTGTGTAAAATCTTCTGTGTGTAAAAGCATCTGTGTGTAAAAGCGTCTGTGTGTAAAGCCGTCTGTGTGTAAAAGTTTCTGTTGTGTAAAAGTGTTTGTGTGTCAAAGCGTTTGTGTGTAAAAGTGTCTGCGTGTAAAAGCGTCTGCGTGCAAAAACGTCTGCGTGTGAAAGCGTCTGTGTGTAAAAGCGTCTGCGTGTAAAAACGAGTGTGTGTGTGTGTAAATAAGTCTGTGTGTGGCAATGCTCTCAGAATGACCGAACTGTGTGGTGCAAAAGCGTCTGTGTGTAAAAACCTCTGTGATGTAAAAACGTCTCTGTGTAAAAGCGTCTGTGTGTAAAAACGTCTGTGTAAAAGCGTCTGTGTAAAAGCGTCTGCTTAAAAGCCCCTGTGTGCTCTGTGTAAAAGCCTCTGTGTGTAAAATTTTCAGTGTTTAAAAATTTCTGTGTTTAAAAGTTTCTGTGTGTAAAAGCGTCTGTGTGTAAAACTGTCTGTGTGTAAAAGCGGCTGTGTGTAAAAACGGCTGTGTGTAAAAGCGTCTGTGTGTAAAAACGTCTGTGAGTAAAACTGTCTGTGTGTCATGTAAAAGCGATTGTGGTGCAAAAGCGTCTGTGGTGTAAACGCGTTTGTGTGTACGGGCGTCTGTGTGTAAAAGCATGTAAAAGCGTCTGTGTGTAAAAACGTCTGCGTGTAAAAGAGTTTGTGTGTGAAACCGTAGCGTTTGTGTGCAAAAACTTCTGTCTGTAAAAACTTCTGTGGGTAAAAACTTTGTGTGTAGAAGCGTCGATGTAAAAAAAAAACAACTGTGTGTAAAAGCGTCTGTGTGTAAAACTGTCTGTATGTAAAAACGCCTGTATGTAAAAGTGTCTGTGTGTAAAAGTGCCTTGTGTGTAAAAACGTCTGTGTGTAAAAGTGTCTGTGCGTAAAAACTTCTGTGTGTAAAAACTTCTCTGTGTAAGGGGTTCTCTGTGTAAAACCTCTGTGTAAAAGCTTCTGTGTGTAAAAGTGTTTGCGATGCGAACTATTGTCTTGTACTTGTGCTATATTGTCTTGATACTCCTCTTCTCGACTGCCTATATCACATTTTTAATATATTGTTTTGTAATATGGTGTTTCCACACTAACAAAAGAAGGCCCTGCTCCTCTAATAATATATAGCTAAGATATTGAAATGTTTAAAAAAATTATCCATTTCATTGATTGATGACCCTGCCGCAGCCACTCAGCCACTCAGCCGCTCTGCCAGAGTGGCTGACGCAGCCACTCAGCCACTCAACCACCCTGCCACTCTGCCACGCAACACACGCGTGCACAACTTTTTGTAGAACCCACAGCGTCCCCCTCCAGATAAACCCCAAAAAAATCGAAAAACAATTTTTTTTTTTAAATCTAGAGACTTTAAGAAGGAAACGTGGGACAGATTTGGTTCCAAAACCGATCAATTGAATTTGAAGCTGTGCGCTTAGATCGTTTTTGTTGCCCCGTAGTTCTGACGATTGCAGTTCAAAATCTCTGTGCTCAGCTTTTGTCACACTTTGTTTGGCCATTACATGCAATTATTAATTATATAATCTAGAATCTAAATGTATCCCATTCTACTAGGTTCCTACTCTTTTTGTCCAATGCAGGATAGCAACAAGCAAAGTGCGTCCACCACTTTTACTTTCTCCTTGCGCCCATAGCTATGTGCGCCCTCTATTGGGCTTTAGCGTCGGCCTAGGCACAAGGAGCTGCGGAATGCAGCCACGCGTGTGCAAAACACACGACAACATTAGAATCTGGATTGCGTCCAAAACCAATTCGTCTCGCCGTGGGTCCACGGCTCTCAATGAAAAGACTTCAAAGTCAAAATAAATGTGCAAAATCTGAAAGACACCCTCCCGTAAGATGGGACTGGAAGAACTAGAATCAATGGGTGGCAGTTTCAAGCCACATGCAAGACAGCCTTCATTATGCCACTCAGAGGTTCGGTTCAGAGCACGGGAGTTTTGTCCAATAGTCACGTTTCACCCAAATTCAAAGAATCCATGCTCAGAGTTCCTTTCGCCCACAAAACGCAGATTCGATGCGTGATGTCCTAGTTTCTGGATGATTTTGGCCACGCAGTGCATTTTGTAGTAACACGCGCGTGCGCAATTTTTTGTAGAACCTACTGCGTCCCCCTCCAGATAAGGCCAAAAAGTTTGAAAAAATATGTTTTTTTTATGTAGAGACTTTGAGAAGGAAAGGACAAATTTGGTTTCAAAACCGATCAATTGAATTTGAAGTTGTGCGACAAATTGCGAGGACGAATTCCGCGAAGACAAATTGCGGCCCGAAGACAAATCCCCCCCGAAAGAAGGGGTTTAAATGAACAGGATGGAAGTGTTGAAACGATGGGGAGGAAGTAATAGACGGAAAAGAACAGTTGAAGCGAAAGGCGCGCCGTATAGGGAACGGAAGGGAAGAGTTGAAAGGAAGGGGAAGAACTTACGAACGGGATGAAAAAGAATTGAAACGAAAGGAAGGAAGTAACGAATGGAAGGGAAGAGTTGCAACGAAAGGATTTTGTAGTGAAAAACGGGTCGCCGTGAAAAATCATGATTCTCTACTAAATGGTTTCTGGAAATTTCACCTCAAAATCTTTGGTTCCCTTTCCGGCCCCAGGTCAAAACATTTGCCGAACACAAGTAAATACAACCTTGGGATTTCCATCGGGTTCCAAGAATTGGCCTTTTAAGAGGTTTTCTACTACGATGCTCAAAGCTATGGGGCAAAAAAAACAATCGAACCGCACAACTTCAAATTCAATTAATCGGTTTTGAAACCAAATCGGTCCTTTCCTTCTCAAAGTCTTTACGTAAAAAAAATGTTTTTCGAACTTTTTGGCCTTATCTGGAGGGGGACGCAGTAGGTTCTACAAAAAGCTGTGCGTGCATGTGTCACTACAAAATGCAGTGCATGACAAAAGTCATCCAGAAACTAGGACATCACGCATCGAATTTGTGCTTTGTGGGTGAAAGGAAGTCCGATCATGGATGCTTTGCACTTGGGTGAAACTTAACTTTTTGACTCGGACAAAAAGAGCAGGAACCTGGTCGAATGGGATGCATTTAAATTTTTTTAATTAATAACCGCATGTAATGGCGAAAAAAGGTGTGACAAAAGCACGGCGCAGAGATTTTGAACTGCAATCGTCAGAGCTATGGGGCAACAAAAAGGATCTAAGCGGACAATTTCAAATTCAATTGATCGGTTTTGAAACCAAATCTGTCCTTTCCTTCTCAAAGTCTCTACATTAAAAAAAATGTTTTTCGAACTTTTTGGGGTTTATCTGGAGGGGAACGCTGTGGGTTCTACAAAAAGTTGTGCACGCGTGTGTTGCGTGGCAGAGTGGCTGAGTGGCTGGAGCAGCCACTCAGGCAGAGTGGCAGGGTGGTTGAGTGGCTGCGCCAGCCACTCTGGCAGAGTGGCAGGGTGGCTGAGTGGCTGAGTGGCTGCGTCAGCCACTCTGGCAGAGCGGCTGACTGGCTGAGTGGCTGCGGCAGAGTCATCAATCAATGAAATGGATAAAAAAATTAAACATTTCAATATCCCAGCCATATACTATTATTATTATTCTTATTCTTATTATTTATTATTATCATTATTATTATTGTTATTACTATTATTGTTATTACTATTCTTATTCTTATTCTTATTATTCTTATTATTTATTATTATCATTCTTATTATTATTGTTATTACTATTATTGTTATTACCATTATTATCATTATTATTATTATATATAATATACGTGTATATATATATGATATTGACAGCAACTTGATTTACAAACATAACCTTGTAAACTTCAAAAAAAAATCAACTGCCAGAGCTACATAACTTCAACGGATTGATTAAGAACAACCACATACAGTATACACTTTGAAACATAACCTGGCATCACTTAAAAAGAAAGAGAGTGGTGTTGAACTCTGCAAGTTCAGGATTGGAAACAGCTATTACGTCAACAACAGGGAAGAACCTCCTAAATACAAACTGATTGATGGTACCGATGATGTGATGAGTTTAAAGGATCAAGAGGAATACAAAGTAAATTTAAAAGACAATGATTTGGACAAAGCAATTTATGAAATGAAAAGAGCAGGATATGAACCACAGGTTAGGCACACAGCAGGTAGGGCAGTAGAAACCAAGTTTGATTTAATACGCAACATAGGCAAGAAACAGAAAACGGTAACCTACAGCATTGTAACACAGCACCTTGACCATGATAGAACCAATGATGATATCTTGGTGGAAACAGAGGAAAAATACAACAAAATCAGCACGACAATGTTCAAGTTTCATAAGTAATTTTCAGTGAACATCATAAGTCATACTATAACGAAGCTGACCTTAAAACATTGGATGAATGCACTACCATTGTTCCTAATGCAGTACCATTGTTCCTAATGGAAGGTTGTTAAAGGCAAAAAAATATGATAGCAAGGGCTATGAACTTGTCCTTGCCCCTAAAGATATGTGTAGCATCGACACACGGAAAGCCTACTCATACCAAGCAACAAAGATTACACACATTCCAGTGTTCAAAGAGTTTGAT
>Ga0126342_10010338_pt1 | contig 16695 bp, 16 predicted proteins | sample Cyp1metagenome_FD_92528 | JGI IMG/M metagenome (GOLD analysis project Ga0126342, IMG submission 92528) | Coral microbial communities from Lord Howe Island, Old Settlement Bay, Australia - Cyphastrea 1 metagenome | ecosystem: Host-associated > Invertebrates > Cnidaria > Coral ... | reverse complement strand
TATATATATATATAACCTATATATATATATAACCTATATATATATATATAACCTATATATAACCTATATATAATCTATATATAACCTAAATATGTGTGTATATATATATATACATATATGACTTATACATGACGTATAGAACATCATGTAACCTGAGGTTCAGACTCCCATCTCGGTTTGTTGTCGGACCCATGTACTATTTTGGGAGAACTCACGAGCGTAATCGCGCTTCTCTTGACGAAGCCGGGCCAGACGTTCCCGGTCCTGTGCGACAGCAACGGTGACAAACCGCATGGTCAACACATCAAGATGTTGCACTGCACACTGTCACACCGCACTGCTGAACACCATTTCACAATGGCAACAGTCCTCATTGCTGTAGTAGGGGGAAACGCTCCTGCCACAGGCAAGATGTTCAATGGTCTTTATTTTCCGTTTCTTTGGGGTTGTTTTTAGAAAAGCAGGAGCACTGGCAGAAGGCACGAAAATGTGACAGACATCATTCGCTCCTCCGAGAATTCACCTTGGGTCCTCTCGCATACCTGGGCCATAACAAGCGATGCAAGCGAAAGGGAGATGGATACTGCATACATATTCATATATATATATGTATATATTATTATATATATATAAATACATATGTTTTGTCTAGATAGTTGCAGATTGTGTTGAATGATTGATATTTGATTGATAAAAGAGTGCTTCAATGTGTTTGAATGGGCCATCACATCAGTTTCTGGTGGGAACCACCGTCACTTTTACTACGCTTCCAAAGCTCTAAATCTAGAGGTCAGCTCTCTTACTTTGCCACATCTTCAAAGTGAACAAAGTTCCCTTTGGACCAGCCTTGTCACAAGCGAAGCGGACGCTTCCTCAGGTCAAATTTCAACACACAGGATTTGAGTGTCTGCAGTCTGCAGTCATTGAGAAAAATGGAAAAAATAGGAACAAATGAGAATGTCAAAGCAACTTGTCTGCAATCGTGGAGCCTCGGAAAGGAGCGGGGAGCGCAAACCAGGCTGACCTGAGATCAAAAATCCTTCGAAAGGAAAAACCAAACGCCCATGAGACTTGCTGCATATTCAGTCACTGTGACTCACCTTACAAAAATGCAAATTGCACAAATATGTGTCGCATTCTGTCAAAGCTTTGCAGTCACAATCTGACTGGGCATCTGTTTCACATCTGTTGACATTCCAAGAAAGCGTATTTTCACCTGTTACTCCGAGTACTCCTCCTGAAGGCCGGTTCTAACTCCTCGTTTCGGGAATGGCTTAGGCCACCGGCTAGGCATGACGAAGGCCTCAAAAGCGGTTCCGACAAGGTTCCGTCACCGCAGTGCGGTTCCGACGCGGTGACTTTCCGAGGTCTCGACCCCGAAGAATCCGAATCCGCATCCACAAAGTGCCAATGCTCCTTTTCGAAACGAAATGAACATTTTAAGCTGCATTCAAATCATCTGGCAAATCAATGCAAATCATCTAGCACAACATTTAAATCTTCAAGACATGGACAGTCCGACAGTCCGGACATGTTCGGACATGTTGGTTGGACTCAAAAAAATCCGAACCTGCAAGACTCACGCGTCGACGCTCTGCCGACCTGGCTGAGTCGTTCGACAAGGACAGAGTGCGACAGTGTGACAGAAAGGATCTGCCACAGCACCTCCGAACATCTCGCGGCTCCATCACAGCCTCAGCAGTACTTGTGACAGGCGGCAGCTCCCAAATTTCAGAGAACTCGCCTCTGAAGTTCAATAAGTTCAATGGGTGTTCAAAGAAAATCAAGGAATCAACTGAATCAACGTGACTCGAGCAGACGCGGTGGCAATTGCAAACGCAAACTGCCTAGCAACAAGAGCAGAGCACCTTAAGATCGTCCTTGCGAAAAGTCTGTCCCCACACCATACACACCATATGACATCGAGAACAGAAAATTGTTCAGAACATTGCCTCCCTTTTCAGCGACATGATGGCTTAATCCCCGACATGAATCCTTTCACGGACCTTTGGATCAACTTCAATATGTATGTATAGTGTATGGTGTATAGTATATTATATAGTATGTAGTATATAGTATATAGTATGTGGTATATAGTGTATAGTGTATTGTTTATAGCATATAGTATGTAGTCTATAGTATATAGTATAGCACTGTACAGTAGAGTATAGTATAATATAGTCAAGTATAGTATAGTATAGAATGCATATACATACATATCTACATATCTACAGTAATCAATTGTCATCCAGTTTCACTGCGATTCAAATGACTCCTGTGTCTGTTCCAGCTTGGGCTTGCGACCAGCAGCTGAAACGCAGCAGCTGCTCTTTGCTTAGTCTAACTTGAGCCGTCTGAACACATCGGGACACGATCCTTCGGTGTGATGTGTAGCCTGGACCCTACTGGACCCTACTGCATGTTCTCACACCCTTCAAGCCATGTCCTTGTTATCCAGTGATTTCACAAGGTTTGACTAAAAAAACTTGAAAGCTTCGAGTTCTGCCATGCGGTATACTGTGCTCACTGTGCTCACATCGCAACGGTCATCCATTTTCACTTGCCGTGCTTTCCGTGTTTTCTGTGCTTTCAAGCACAGTGTCATCGGAGTGTGGCACATCGGAGGCTTGATCCCAGGGGAGCTCCTGCAGACATCTACAAACATCGACGGCGAGAAAGGCTACAAATTGGCTGCGCACTACACATTCGCTGCATCTGGTGCTACATACAGCACTACATAAAGCACCACATAAAGTGCTACATAAAGTGCTACATTTAGTTTTATGCGTGTTACACGTAGCGCTATAGCCGCACATCGGGCGATCGAGCGAGGCAAGGAGTAGCCAGGGAGAAGTTGTGAGGTCTGTCGACAGAGCCCAGAGTCGGCCTGCTTCACAACCTCTGGCACAATGGCAAGGGCAAAGAGCTTCCTGGCATAGCTGGTACCCTCTGGTAAACTAACATAACTATTTAAAATCACCATTTTTAATGGGAAAATCCACTATAAATGGGCCATTTTCAATAGCTATTTTGACATAACCAGAGGGTACAGCATGCTACAGCTGGTGGCCACAGATGATCAAAGATGATCAACGTACCAGCCTTTGTGCCATTTGCCATGCCATGAAGTTGTCTACCGGCTCATCAACCGGCAGGAGCTCTAGAAGCCTTGGTAAATACTCAACAAGCGACACAGCCATGACACTACCAAAATGTGAGAAAATGTGATATCCAGTAGCAATCCACTCAATCCACGATTACTTTCTGGATATCACTATCATTTACCAAAATGAAAGATCGCAAATATGTGACCAGAATCCAAAGATCACAATCCATCGCCACTTCAGCCTGAGATGATCCGTGAGCCCGAGCCCTCTGCTTTTTTGCTCCATGGGGCCATAGTACGTAGGCAACCGTCCTTGACAGAAACATAAGGAAACCTGTACCACGACTTTCAGGATACAAAAAGCACTTCTATGTGTTTCGATTGCACATTGAAATCTTCGAAATACGAAAGATATCGAAAGTGTGCGATTTTTCTCGGTCTGCCACGTCCAAAGATACTCAGCTTCGTAAAGTCCAGGTTTCTTCTTCTGCCTGGACACAAGGCACTGCTTGAAGCAATTCACTGGTACCAATCCTGTTTGGTGTTGTATGGTATCGTGGCAACAGACCATCAGGCCCCACACCAGCGGAAACCCCGAAGCGGCACAGTTACGTAGTGCAGTGAATGCGAGAACTTTGGCACGACGCTTGCCATGTGAGGACTCAAAACTGAACAAAAGTCTGCCGACCCTGACCGTCAACATGTGGACAACATGTGGACAACATGTGGACAACATCTGGACAACATGTCAAAACATATCAAAACATGTCTACCAAAAAGTCTACCAAAAAGTAATGTGTCCAAATGTGTCAGCACCTCCATGGGGCACCTGGGATGTGTCCCAGGTACAGCACATCTGCTCCAAGGGCTTCTGCTTCTGGTAGCTTCTGACGCAAGCGCTGTCCAAAGCTCTTTGTAGGTACCGCATCATCCTGGAAGTCCGGAGAGCGTCGCTGGAAGTCGAGCGTACAAAGAGTTTAGAAACATGAAACGTATTAGGTCACACAGTCGGTCAGGCTCCTCCATGACGAGGACTGGCCTTGCAAATACACGAAACAAGAGCTGTGCAATGCCGTCCAAAAGTCTTGGTACGACACAGACATGGCTTGACATGGCTTGACATGGTACCATTGTTCTCCATTGTTATCCATCGTTTCTGGTCTGGAAGTCTGATTTAGAATGTTGACGAGTTGCGTGATGCGGCCAGCGACTGTGCGCCAAGCGCGAACATGCGACATCGCACAGCCTGACAGTCAAAATCAAAATCTTAACGCAATGTCTTGTGCTCGGATTTGGCTGTTTCAGTCTGTTTCATTTAAGTTTGAACTCTCGACTAGAAAACATTAAGATCCCACTTGTCATGCTTCAGCTTGCGCCTTGTGTCTAACACGTCTAACACGTCTAACACAACTTCTCTATCGTTCTGAATGGAGGCTTGACAACAGAGTCTGTCTCATCTTTGCGGAGAAATCTCCTGTTTCCGCCTCTTTCTCCATGCGTCATCTGAAGCTCCACATCGGCACGGTATCCTGATCCACATCGAAAGTTTCTGAAAGCTGGCGTTTGAACATGTTTGAACATGTTTAAACAGGTCGGAGCAAATCCCTGATCAGACTTTGAAAACAAAAGTTTGCAGATCTTGGCTAGGCATGCTAGGCCCTATTAGGCCTAAAAAAAGGAACCAAAAAAAACATCGGAGACATATCGGTACGGCCCTACTACGGCACCATTTCGGTACCTTGTCGACCGTCGAACTTTGCATTGCGGCTCGTGTTCCAGCAGCTTCCAACCTTGGACGAAGTCGACACAGTCGACAAAAAGTTGACAAAGTCCATGGATAACTTGGGAATATCTTAGGAATGCTTGGAATATCTCGGAATGCTTTGCCTCATATGATATATATTTATATTATATATATATATGATATATGTGATATAATTAGATGATATTTCTATGTGCACTATGTACTGCTCGAATCACAAGACTTGTTTGTTGTCTCTGAACCTGAGGAGAACACTGCATCCAGGGGAACCTGCATCGTTTCAGAGATTTTTGGTTGACTCAGTTGACTAAGTTGACTCAGTCGACTCGTCATTTCAGACTCCGTTCTGAGATCTCCGATGTCCTGAGCTTTGCAACGCTCCAAAAACATTCTATACATTTCTATACTTAGGTTCTGATTCTGCCTTCATAGAACTTTCCAGATCCCACTTTGCACTTGTCTTCTCTGCGATTCTTCGCGATTCCCACACCTCATCTGTCAAGCCATCAGTCGCTTGGAAGCGGTGGACACTTAGAAGTGGAGGAGACGCCTCGAAATCTCTCAACAGCTCAGAGATTTCAATCTCTATGGAGTAAACATGAGTAAAATATAGTAAAATAGGAATCATAAGAAGTAATGACTCAGTTTTGTGAGAATGAGCACTGGTAACACTGGTAGAGTGACATCCAGTGACCAGGTTGAAAACAACACGTTGCGACTGCCACACGTTACGACTGCCAAAGAAAAGTCGGAAGATCTCCACCCAAACCTGGAACTCCTTCAGTCGATTGGAAATGCCTCACCAAAACCCGTCGGAGTTGTGAAGGCGAAGGCTTGTACATCTTATACAATGTTCAGATAATATAGATCATATTAATAGATAATATTCGCATATATTCGACAATGAAGGCAAGTTGATGCAAGTTCTGCTTTTCGTGAAAAATGTTGTGACTGGCCGGGCCTTCCCAACGATCCTTCCGCCGGTCCAAGTTGATGACCAAGGTGTGCAAAGGTAAGACATCATTGGTGGGTGGAGGCCTGAACAAATCAAGCAGCATGGGCATGAGGGACTACTGTAAGGTTTGAATAGGTTATGATGTGTATATATATATATATATTATATAGTTCTAATATGTTATAATATAGATTCATATAGTAAGAAGTTACTGTAAGATTGCTCAAGTTCGCTTCTGCTTCGGCTCTGCAGTCACTCTGATCCCAGCCTCTTTCCGTTTATTCGTCGCCGAACATTTGGATCATCGCTGGCCATGGCTTTGCGGCTGTCGGCTCTCATTCAGGCCAGCATTGCTCAGCTCATCTGCGAATTCGCTGTCCACACATTTCCCACATGTTCACCCTTCCTTTGCTATGCCATCTATGCTAGTTGGATTGACTTCCAGCTTCACGACTCGTAAGATTCGTAAGTGGATGTAGAGAGACAAGCTGAAGAAATGCTGCAATGTAAATCATTCAGCGGACTCCGTCAAACACGTGCCATGATTCGCACATTGCACTCTCCTCAACGGCCTCAACGGCCTCAATGGCCTCAATGCTCATTTTTTTAAGACATTCTGCACATCGCTGTACCAGCACAGAATGTGTCCCTGCAGGCGTTTGGAAGTCGCCTGAACAGCAAGTCGAATTCGAATCGTGTCAACAAATCATTCCCGAAGGCAAGAACTGAGGGGGTTTGTTTCGACAGATTCGACAAGATACTGCAAAAACCCAAGCGAACCACAACATTCACTGCCTTGAGGCTTAACCACAAAGCAAAGCTACCGCTGCATCGACATTGCCAGAAGTGGCCTGGCAGACTCGCATGTCGTCGCATGTCGTCGCATGTCGCGGACTTCCAAAAGGACGCGATGCTTGGCCTCGCCTCCAAGGCCTTCTTGGCCTCACTGCCATCGAAGCCCATGGCCTGGAGCTGCAGCGAGCCTTCCTGGAACCGGAGAACGGCTCGAACGGCTCGAACGGCTCGAAACACGAAAAAATAAATTTTAAAAAATCCAAGACCAAGACATCACACAAGTCATCACAAGTCATCACAAGTCATCGCACCAACCTCAATCAACATCAGAGTCAGATGCAACGTCAACTCATTCTGAGACTCACAGCCCATATTATCATCATATGTCATATGATACATATGTCCTTAAATTGACTGACTTCGAGTGGTTTGGATTGTTTACGGATTGTTGGTCGAAGCTTTGGATTAAATCGCCAGTACGTTCTATGCGCTTTGTGTTACACTCATTTCCGCGGCCTCGCTGGCCCGACTCACTGGGCTCGCAACATTCACTGCATCTGGACGAGGTGAAGGAAGAGATCCAATTCGCAAGTGGCTTTTGACTCGTTCAATGCTGTAATTGCAAGACATGTTCATTATGGAGCTTGAAGCAATTCCACTCGAAGAGTGCTGAGAAATGCTTGATGATTGAAGTTGGCCATTTTAGTTGTCTTCCTCTGCTCATGCATTGCTTTGCACCGGAAGTTCTTTGCCTTTTGCAAGGATAAGTTCAGGATAGGCGCGGCCGTTGCCAAGTGTGTTGCTTTCGACCTAGGATTTCAAGATATTTCAAATCAACTGACACTAGTTTTCCCTAGATGTTCGGTAAAGAACGTGCAAAGAACATGCCGTGCAAATTGAAAGCAACAGTCCAAAGCTGTCCAGAGAGAGCTCAGCTATGTTCAGCTGAGCATCGCAGGCACGACCAAAAGCTTTGAAATGTGCCCAACCTTCGTCGTGACACTCTAAGATTGCAAAGCAATCCCCATGGGCAGTCAAAGGCGAGTTCATGGTGATGTGGTGCAATCCTGCAGAGTCCACAAAATGGCAGTGCTGTTGGTTTTCCACAAGGCGTCACACTCAGGTATCACAAAAACATACAAAAACTAGGACAAACAGCTTGAGATATGTCTACCAAACTGATGAATCTTGAATCAAAAAAAAATCCATAGCCATCCTCCTTCATCCACGGCGTAGCCTGTCGAAATTCCACACACTAGGGATACATTGACACATCAACAGCACACAGCACGTCACTCGCCCCACGTAACAGCACGTAACAGCACGTAACTGCGCGACATCACTGGAGAAATGGATAGAAATGGTTCAACTGAGACACCGCCATCGTGATCATGGCCAGCAAACACCGCCACCACAGATTCCCCATGCTCATGGAGGACTTGGAGGATCTCCTGCCACGAAAATGATGACACCACAAGTCCAACTAATCCAACACGAATCAAACAAACACACCAGAGATTCGTCATTGCATCATATTGCATCCACCTGCCATGCGTCATGCCATGTCATGCTGTGTCACATGTCGTATGCCTCGGCGTTCCACACCACGGTCTTTGCTTTGGTGGCAGGCTCGTAGAGAGGTACGTGTAGGAAAACCAGGATCTTTCTCGAGTCTGCCTAGCGAAAACACTCGAAAACGTGCCACTGAGGTCCACCGATCACGGCCAAGGTCAAAGTTCTGAAAGTTCAGTGGGACTTCAATACCAGTTCTCCCATGATCAGTCACAGATTGCCTCTGCCGACCGTATGGCCTTAGATTGCAAAAAAACGCAAGGTTACTGCCAGTTTCTGCACCCTGCAATTCTCATCGATATCTCAGGTCATCTCAGGTCCTTGCTGTTTTCATCCATTCCAACTGCTGTTGTGAGATAGCGCCTTGGGACACTGGACATCTGCGGAATTCTGCGGACATCTGGATCGTAGTGTGTGCAAAAAAGGGAAGGAGGGCACGAAGTTGGCACATCTGGAGAAAAATGCTGCTCCACTTTCTGCCCACAATATCCACAATGGGAATGTTCAAAAACCGAGCAGCCGTTGTAAGGGACATAGCGGTGTTTCTCGTGCGGCAAACCAGCAAACCAGTCTTTCGCACCAGCCAACACTTGCCTCAAATGCATTGAAATGCAATCACGCCAGTCTTCCTAGTGCACATTCCTCAACATCCTCAAAAACCTTGGAAATCTATATATGGACATCTACGGAAATCTCATGCAATTCCGTTCCCTTGCCCGTTTGCCACCATCTCATCGTTGCCGGCTTTCAAGGCACGGATTGTGGTCTTGCATCATCTGCGTGGCTTCTCGAAATGCGGGAGAATCTTGCGGCTGCCCTATGAGCCTTTCACTCAAAACTGGCAATGAATTCCATGGACAAATCCACAACAAATCTGCAAGGCACTTGCACATTTTGCACATTTAGGACAAAAAGTGGCAATTCTCTTCAGCCAAAGAGCGCCACTTCAAAAGGATCCAGAAAGATCCCCTCCCAGCTATCGCCCAAATGCGCCTTGGATCATGGCGGATCTGTTCACTGTGTTCACTGCATCTTGATTTGCCTCAATGCTCCACTACTACATGTAGAATCACATAAATATCCTATATATATATATACGTATATATCAAGCATGCCTTTGCAATCTTTAGCACACATGCTACACAGTCCAAATGAAACGCCATTTCAATTCTCTTCTGCTCCTGTGAATATGTGCTTTACGGCGCAGATGCCAAGGTGCAGAGTAGTAGCTGCGTCCTCAGCTGGCAACTTTGAAAGCGCGGCCATCGGCAGAAGCGGCTTGCTGAAACTGCGAAATATTCCGATGTGAAATGTTACAGAAAAAAACTACTGAAATGTACTGTATGATACTGTACGATACATTACGATACTAATCTAATCTACTATCAAATGCTATGTGTGATATATGGTGTATATATCTTTATGTATATCTATACATATGTATCATATGTATTCATATGTATATAGATCATGATACTATGTGATGGCCTATCAAAGGCTCTAGTCTGGGAAATTCCGGGCTTTTTCAAAACGTCCAGAATCTGAGCTGAGGATCCACCAGATGGACCACAGCGCAGGCCACATTTTTCGAGCTCCGGGCGATGCAAATTATACAACTCGTGATTCCCAATGAGGTCATAGCGAGGTACAACACTCTTGGACAAAACCTCCAGCACCGCCTTCAGCGCTTTCTCGCTTTCTTTCAATTTACTGTTGCAACCATCGATGATGTCGCCAAGCTGCACCACCTGGACTGTGATTTACGACTGACAAAACGCCCGGACGTCTGCCGGATGACGTTATCACTGGGCTTCGGACTGCATCCACACCCTCGGCCTCGGCGAGAAAATCCGATGGGTTCACTTCAGTTTGTTCAATCTGCCATTGTTTCGTACGTGTCCGTTCTGCAAGTCCTTTCAACTTTCTGAAAGGTATATTTTACATTACCTCACCACTCTCTATCAGCTGTAAAGTTTGAAGCTTGGCTGCAAACATTCCAACAGTCAACTGCTCGACGTGCGATGTTCAAGGAATTGCGAAAGTAGCGGTGTTCTTGGCCGGAAAAGTCTGTACCATCGTCACAATCAGCATACCTGGCAGGGGCGGCACAAAAAAAATTGGAAGTCCTCAGCTCTTCACAGACTCGTTGCAGTGGAAACTACAAATTCAGAGTCTGGCTGGATGTCTGCAATGAGACCGAGGCAAAAAGCTGGCATTGTCACGAAATCAATGGTAGAAGTTCAGTAAACAAATCCTTGTTCAGGGATTGCGTCTGGCAACTAGTCTGACAGTATCAGATGTGCTGTGCCATGTTTTCTCAATAGTCCGGTCCCTAAAAATTTCACTAGATGCATAGCTTTGAGCCGTGAAACATCAGGCAGAAACGCAGGGACTTCACTCATGGACATGTCAGGACATGTCAGGATGACGTTTGATCGAAATTGGTTCATGCTACTCATGCTGCATGGTTCTATAAATTTTCAGCATAAACATAGAGGATGGGAGTGGCAAGGCTCCATGCTACGATCTTTCTGTTGTCTCTCCAGTGTCCAAAGTGAAGAAACCGGATGGTCAAAATAGAACAAAACAGAACTGCAAAAATTGTGTAATAAAACCCAAATGCAGCTGACCATTTTGCTGAGTAAATCAAACGCGTTGTCGCTTGTAAGCAGACCTCGGGCTGACGAGTCAGGCACAAGCTCTCGGATTGAAGAACCAAAAGCAGAAATTTGGGAACTTTGGGTTGGCAGGCGCACAAGATCATTTGTGTTCAAGCGCGCTCAAGTTGCGGATTGGTAGTAGGTTCAAATGCATTCTTTCACACGGCACTCATCCGGTAGCGTGCATAGAATGCTTGCAATGCCGGTTCCATGTGTGTAAAGAGGTTGATGCGCTTTTACGTTGTAAGGATCAACAATTGCGCTGAATCGAATGTCTGACTGTCCAGTTGTGATGTCAGTGTTGCCATTATTTCGCAAATTGTGTGCTGCTATGGCATCAATCTGCTCTAATGTTGTTCCAATATGTTCCAATGTTGTTCTCGTGTTTATGAATTAGCATCGTTGAAAAACCCTCTGTCACCCTTCGTGCTGGTTGTTTCATAAGATTTCCCACAGTGAATTATGATAATGAAGATGATAATGACGATGATGAAGATCATGCTGAAAACGAAGATCATACTGCATCAAACTGAACACGAAATGGCATAACAACCATTACATGATGTTTGTACTTGCCTTAAAACCATGACCCTGGGCAGGAGCAAACCGCCGAAAGCTAGCGGGGGAACGGGGTCAAGAGGTATTTCAGCAAGCACAAACTAGTTTTCCTGATATATTGGAGAGGGTAACTTCCCCAACCTCTTGATCAACCAACATATGAAGAACAAAAAAAACCGGTTACATCACGTTTCAATATAACTGCTGTCAAATAATCCATCATGACAATTTATACATCATTGGATCGTAACGCCTCTTTTTGGCCCCCCGTTTACCAAGGTTTCACCGAGCTCTCCGGGCGCTGCTGCGGCCGGCGGCCTCGCAGTGGCGTTGCCCACGGCCTGTCATGTGCACTGTAGACTGTGGGATGTGGAATGGGGTGGAAGAAAGTGGTGTTGAATGAGGAATGTAATGTGTAGAGTGTGAAGTGGGGATTGTGGAGTGTAAAGTGTAAAGTGTGGGGTGGCAAGTGTGAAGCGTAGAGTGTAAGTGTGGAGTGCGAAGTGTAAAGTGTAAAGTGTCGAGTGTAAAGTCTAAAGTGTAAAGTGTAAAGAGCAAAGTGTGGAGTGTAAAGAGGAAAGTGCGGAGTGTAAAGTGTAAAGAGTAAAGTGCAAAGTGTAGAGTGTGAAGACTAAAGAGTAAAGTGTGGAATGTAAAGTGCAAAGTGTAGAGTGTGAAGAGTAAAGAGCCAAGTGTGGAGTGTAAAGTGTAAAGAGTAGAGTGTGGAGTGTAAAGTGTAAAGTGTACAGTGTAGAGTGTAGAGTGTAGAGTCTGAAGAGCAAAGAGAAAAGTGTGGAGTGTAAAGTGTAAAGAGTAAAGTGTAAAGAGTAAAGTGTGGAGTGTGAAGTGTAAAATGTAAGGGGTTAAGAGTAAAGTGTGGAGTTTAAAGTGTAGAGTGTGAAGAGTAAAGTGTAAAGAGTGAAGTGTGGAGTGTAAAGTGTAAAGAGTAAAGCTCGGAGTGTAAAGTGTAAAGTGTAGAGTGTGAAGAGTAAAGTGTAAAGTGCAGAGTGTAGAGTGTGAAGTGCAAAGTGTGGAGTGTAAAGAGTAAAGAGAAAAGTGTGGAGTGTAAAGTGTAAAGAGTAAAGAGTAAAGTGTGGAGTGTAAAGCGTAAAGTGTAAAGTGTGAAGTGTAAAGAGTAAAGTTTGGAGTGTAAAGTGTAAAGTGTGAAGAGTAAAGACTAAAGTGTGGAGTGCAAAGTGTAAAGTGTAAAGAGCAAAGAGTAAAGTGTGGAGTGTAAAGTGTAAAGTGTAGAGTGTGAAGAGTAAAGGGTAAAGTGTGGAGTGTAAAGAGTGAAGAGTAAAGTGTGGAGTATAAAGTGTAAGGAGTAAAGAGTAAAGTGTGGAGTGTAAAGTGTAAAGAGTAAAGTGTAAAGAGTAAAGTGTGGAGTGTAAAGTGTAGAGTGTGAAGAGTAAAGAGTAAAGTGTGGAGTGTAAAGTGTAAAGAGTAAAGTGTGGAGTGTAAAGGGGAAAGTGTGGAGTGTAAAGAGTAAAGAGTAAAGTGTGGAGTGTAAAGTGTAAAGTGTAGAGTGTGAAGAGTAAAGTGTAAAGAGTAAAGAGTAAAGTGTAGAGTGTGAAGTGTAAAGAGTAAAGTGTGGAGTGTAAAGTGCAAAGAGTAAAGTGTGGAGTGTAAAGTGTAAAGTGTAAAGTGTGGAGTGTAAAGTGTAAAGTGTAGAGTGTGAAGAGTAAAGAGTAAAGTGTAAAGTGTGGAGTGTAGAGTGTGAAGAGTAAAGAGTAAAGAGTAAAGAGTAAAGTGTGGATTGTAAAGAGTAAACTGTGGAGTGTAAAGAGTAAAGAGTAAAGTGTAAAGTGCGGAGTGTATTTTGTAGAGTGTGAAGAGTAAAGAGTAAAGTCTGGAGTGTAAAGTGTAAAAAGTAAAGTGTAAAGAGTAGAGTGTAGAGTGTGAAGGGTAAAGCGTAGAGTGTCTCTAGCAAATCCAACTCCAGCTAGCAAGCTAGCTTTTGTGATTATCCCAAACGATGCTGCAAAGAACATGAGGAAGGGATGCCAAGGTAGATTCTGCAAGTTCCCTGGTTGAAGATCTCTGGAAAGTGCCGCGCGCAAGATCTCCTTGACAGGATCTCTGTAGAAGCTTCTGTGCTCTTTTCGCAGATCGACTCTGTCTACGGGGGCTAAAGTTAAACTATCTGGTTGTCAAAAGACTTTGCATCTGATCTCGCTGTACGGTGAAATAAGACAAACCTTCATAGTTCACTGTCAATATAGAATGTATAAGCCGGAGTCTTAGGACAGGCAATAGCGACACTGCAATTGAGGAATTGCAAAAAGAAGTGGAGCAAGGACCAAGTGGTACTGTACTTGATTGGCTGTGTATAAAAGACACAAAAACATGGACAACAAAATAGGAACTTTTGTAAATACCGCCAAATAATACTACAGATAGGTTCAGGTGTGGGTAGTGACCATATATAATATCCATATATAAACATATGATAATGATAAGATATATTTGTATGTATATTGTGATATTATGCATTGCTTGTGTTTTGGATACGTCGTGCGTAACTCCGCTCTGCTCGTTGGTTGAGCAGTGCCTTGACGACCCAGGCGCTGCAGTTGGAGACCTCGCGGCATCAAAACGGCGCAAGGTCTCTGAAAAAGGTAATTTGGGTAACAGGATAACCGATTATGGTGGTTATATAATGGTTGTATAGTGGTTATAATACCAATAATAGTGATTATATATGGAAAAAATCATGGGATTATAACATATTATATCACAATAATACACATTCTGGTGGTTTTAACCATCTTTTTTGGGGTGTTTATAACATGTTAAACCCATATATAGTCCATATATAAACCATTTTTTAACCATATATTATCCGGTTGGTGGTTTAAACATCTTGAAAAATATGAAAGTCAATGGGAAGGATTATCCCATATATGAAATGGAAAAAACATGTTTGAAACCACCAACCAGCATTAATAATACAAAATACATCTATACAAAAAGTGCCATGCAAACAATGAAACAAATGTCTACAAAACTATACTTAAATGATCTTAAATGTATTTAAATGTATTCTATCAAGAGATCTCTCGTGATGTTCGTAGATATGTCCAATGTCCAGTCAGCTTCTGCGTTCGTCCCCACTGTCTCTTCACATATCAGATCTCTTCACACCTCTCATTTACTCATCAAGTCCAGCAGAATATGCACATCTCACGAATCTCACTTCCCTAGATTCCCTAAATCCACAGTGCTTTTCTTTTTATCCTTCCGAATACAATGCATTTCGTTGCGCCTGGCGAGCTTGTTTTCTCAGATTGCCTCAGAAAATCCCCAGATCACGACAAAAATGCCCACATGCAGAGTTTCTCGCTGTCGCTACAGTTTGCAGACAGTTTGAAACTGTAGCTGCTGTAGCTGTATCATGCTGTATTCGTTGTATTCTCGTTGTATTCTGCGCTTTGGTGTCCGGACGAAGAATTTGCACGGCCGAAGTTGCCGGCAGCGATTTCAGCGCTGTCTGAGCCTGGAGCAAAACCAACTCCGGAGAAAACATTCATGTCATGGCACCGGATCCATGGAATGACGGCATGAGAACATGGAGAAACATGGAGAAACATGGGTATGGATCAATACCTATTAATACCATAAATCCCAGCTATTTTGATGTTCACCAGGGGTACAAGGTTTTGACACAGTGCCACATCAGAACATGGAGAGGTGTAAGTCCCATTGCGCTGTGTCCTGAAAATACAGTCGACTGTCATGTCGCGCCCTTTTACCCAAACGAGACTCCAACTTTCTCATCCAAAGCGACTAATCGCAGCTCCTGCGGAACGGCGGAGGTGGATTTCCATTGCATTCCCATTGGATTCCCTGGAGACTTCACCTGTTCCCGTTCGCTGACTGCAACTCTCGACACGGCTCCACGAGAATGCAAGCGTCTCATGTCAGGTGTGGCTCATCAGAACTTGAGGTCATGATGCACACTTGCATTCACTGCCTATGTTGGAGAGCAAAAGCCTCCACAAATCACAAACCTCCTAAAGCGACATCTGCGCGCCTCTTCCAACTCAGCTCCGTCGACAACTCCCCTGAGCACTTTTTCGGTGCAAACTCATCAGAACTCTCCCCATCTCCCCTTTGCTCAGCATGCCCCTTCTGGATTTGTTCAAGAACACATGTCGCAGAAGCACTGGTGGCTTCTGATATTTTAAACCTCCTGATGTTTAGATCTGTTTTCAAACCATGCGACACTGCAACCGGGATGGAGTGGAGCCTGATACGCACAACTTCCCAGATTTTTGCATGGCTCAGATCTGTTCGGGAGCAAAACATGCAGAAACCGTCAGAAACCCACCAGCTGCACTAGCCACTAGCTGAACTCTCCTGACGCTTGAAGTTCCTTGAAGTTCCTTGAAGTCGTTGTTTTCATCGCTTGGAAGTTCAAAATGTTCAACAAGATATTAGCGACGTAGTGACTTATTATTGGGATTCTATGATGCCCAGCCAAAAAAGGATCGTCCTGGGTCTCTTCCAGGTTGGAGTACCATGTCGCGTCTCGAAGAAAAGCGCTGAAAAGGATATCATTCCGTGCGTTGCTAAGGAAAGAACTCTGCGCTGCCCCCATCTCCACGATCGACAAAACCAACACCTGACAAGAACAAGTCACAAGAGCGATTCGCGTTGACAGTTTTGAAGAGGGACACAGAGAGAAAGAGAGAGAGAGAGAAAGAGCTCAGAATTGCTGTAAGCACAGTGCCAGGGCAAGGAGTAGCTAGTGCAAACCCAGATATTCTTCTCCCTGGACAATAAATTCCATAGTTGGAATGAAAGCACCCACCAAACCTAGCAAAAAAAGTCCAAGGTAACATCTACCAAGCATACTTATTGTACTAGCTGTTACTAGCTTCGACAGTCGATTCTTGGTTTTTCTGAGGACATGGAGATCTGCAGCGCCATGGCCACCTCGCTCGCTTAGGTCGTTTCGCACGCGGTCGCCCTCCTGATGGTTTCTGACCGCCTCAACGAGCAGTGACACTCTGACGCCATGGTCGTTCTAACTCACTCTGGCCTTCATCACGTAAGCAGATGGATTGTGAACCTCGGAAATGCATCGGGTACTTGAGGCCGGGGGTGGATGACGAAAGCTAGCGGGGTAGGAGAAAGAAGGAAGGGAAGAGGTGAGTTGCGCAGGGACTGTCATCATCGTGTCGCGGCATTGTTCGTCCCAACGAGGATGCAACAATGATATATGATATATGATATATAACAATGATATATATGGGGAAGGGGGCAGGGGGGGGCCTTACGCGTG
>Ga0126342_10010337_pt1 | contig 16697 bp, 16 predicted proteins | sample Cyp1metagenome_FD_92528 | JGI IMG/M metagenome (GOLD analysis project Ga0126342, IMG submission 92528) | Coral microbial communities from Lord Howe Island, Old Settlement Bay, Australia - Cyphastrea 1 metagenome | ecosystem: Host-associated > Invertebrates > Cnidaria > Coral ... | reverse complement strand
GCAAATGCTTCAGCGGACATCGTCATGCAGAAGGTGTGGCCTTGAAGTTGATAGCTGTAGTTTACCAAATTTTAGGGGTATCCCTTAATATTTTTCGGGACCACTGAAATGCTAACCAAGATGTATATGTATATGTATATGTATATGTATATGTATATGTATATGTATATGATATGTATTTTCCATAGAGGTGTTGACGACTTTGCATGTTGCGGACTGTTGCAGGCAAGATGGCAGTAGCAGCCATTGACATGTCCTTCCTGGAGGACCTCTCAGATAGGTATTGCAGAGTGCATGTCTTTCCTTCAGCAGGATTGGTGTTTCCCCAAAATGTCGTTAATTCCTTCATCCAACCAGCAGCAGCGCATTTGCCATATTAAATATGCACACACAAAGGTTAGAAGTTCAAGGTATCAAGATAGAACCCCTTTTCAGACAGATATTATACTTATATATACTGTATACTTATACTGTATACTGTATACTTATACTGTATACTGTATACTTATACTGATATTTGAATAGCTTATAATATTTTTCGAATATATCCAATATATTATATATATATATATCGAATATATCATAATATATCCATATATCTGATATCCATGGTCCCAACAAGTCGGAGCCCCGCGGCGCGGCCAGGATCCTGCCCTGTTCAGTAAGGGCCAACACCACCAAGATGATGAAGGCAGCAGTTGGATGCACTTGGCATGGTATGGCATGGTTATTTAATTTATGTTATCTGAAGTTCATGGTCTGGTGGAACATATCAATTTTTAGCTGGTCTTATGAAATTCTATACATATCCATGCATCCATATTTCGATCTCATGAGCATCGCCAGAATTATCAGCTGTGCCAAACTTTCCCGCGCCGCGCGGTGCTCAGATCTCTTCAACTGCAGCGATTTGCGAAAGTGCGAGCCACATGCGCCGGGGGCTCAGTGATACCCCTCGACTGGATGAGAAAACGGATGGTAAATGATGATGGTGTTAGGGAACATCTACAGGAAACCATAGATTTTCCCATGAAATATGGGACTTTCCGGTTAAACAAATCCCGTAAACCAATCCATTGAGGATGGTACATGATGATGGTAAGTCCCATGTGATCAGGCCGCTATTGTCCTAGTAATTGTGGCAAAACTTGGTGGAACAGCTTCAAAGTTGGATTGAGATGGATTTCGCAGAAGCGAACAGAACATGCTTGGCTATTGTCCCAATCGAGGCCCAAAATTCCTAAAGATAATAGCAAGGACCAACTCATCTGTAACTTCCATCGCATTTGGGTTTTGGATTCCGTGGGACCGAAAGAAGGATAAGAATCGGTCATCGACCAAGAAATCAACATCTTTTTGCCAGAAACATCAGAAACTCAGTTTAAATTTTCTTTGTTACTGGATGATCTGGATGCTGTTCCGTTCTCTTTTGGATCGTGCTGGTATTTTAATTTGAACATATTTGAACAGCAGGTCTTGTGGAAAGTTCGGACCGATGTTGAAAGGTGAACGATCCAAGCATTTTTTCCCATGTTTTTCACTTCACCATTCGCTGCGTTTTGAATCAGCTGTACAAAAACAGAACGAAATCATCCAGATCCTGGGATGCAATGGTGAAAAGCGGCGCTGACACCTCCAACTATCCGCTGTTCAGCCAGCTGTTTCTGTCTCCATGGATTTCGAGGGTATCTTGGATCACTACGCGGTACTTGGCCTGGAACAGGGCTGCAGTGCAGCGGAGGTGCGCAAGGCCTTCAGGGCCAAAGCGCTGAAGTGGCACCCAGACAAGGCAGGCAGCTCGGCGGAGGCGCGCAGGCGCTTTCAGGAAGCTACAGATGCATATGAAGCTGGGATTTTGGTGGGTTAACACAGATTTCTGATGTGTTTTTTCCCTGTCTAAACTAGCATTTTTTGGGTAAATGTCGGATGATTCTGAATACCATGGTTGATTTCAAAGATAATCAAAGATAATATATCATATATGTTTTGCTCTGAAAAAGGGCGTATGATACACTTTTGGTTGTTTAATATATTTTTGGGATAGGTTGAAGACCAGCTAGGAAGTGCTGGGGGATGAGGAGAAGAGAAAAGCCTATGATGGCCATTTGCAACAAGAAAAACTGGAAAGAGCTGCTGCAGAAAAGGCCGCGGCTGAAAGAGCCCGAGCCACGCAACAAGCACAACAGGGATATGCCGGCGCGAATGTCAATGCGCCTGCGGGAAATTTTCCCTTTCCTCATGCAAGTCATGGGCATCCTGGGGCCCAATCGCACCATGGGCAGCATGGGAATCGTGGGACCTATGGGACGCCAGGTAGACCAAGCCGCCAACATTCCAGACCGTTTGAGGATCCGCGAAGTCGTATGCCTCAGCCAGATTTGAGACCGACCGCTGCGGAAGTGCATGGCTATGGACGTCAGAAGATGCCAGACGATGGGCACCGGAGACGGACAGCTGGATACAACCCACATGACATGCCCAATGTACCAGACACCAGACCAACTGCAGCTGAATTGAACCCCCATGGCTTTGGACAACCCTTCCGTGCCACCATCTCTGACCTGCAAACATTGGCCAGCTTCAGACATGATGGTGCAATATGGATCCCTAAGGTGAAGGACGTGAAGTGGTGCAGACCCGGTGATGCTGGGAGGGTACAACTCAGTTTCGTTGCTGACTATACCTCCTCCCGCAGCCGTGGAGGGGGGTCACGGCTCCTGCAGCTCTTACAGACCTCCAACTGCGATGCCCTTCAGACGTCCTTTCAAGAACACCTGGACAGAGTGGCTGGTCGCTGCAGCTACCGACATTTTCGGATGCAACTGCTGGACCATCCGGGACGAGGGGAACTGCAGTTTCGCGTGAAACTCTGCTTGGAGGGGGAGACGAGTGACCTTTTGCGCAGCTTTGATGCTGCCTGGGAAGTGGCACCTTCACAGAAGATGAAAGACTGCCCCTTAATGTGAGCTTTGTGAGTTCAACCATCGGATCCTCAAGCTCTGAATAATTACATCTGAATACCAGAAAACTGCCAGAAATATAGGAAATAATAATGGTTTCCAGCAAACAAGAGGCAGATCCTACTTGTTGGATTTGTTTATGTAGATCGTTTGCCAAAGGTAACGACATGACACTTTGTTGTTTCTTCTCATCCTCCAGTTGGAGCGTGGGTTGAAGCATAGCCCTCTCTTGCCCGTCGGATGTCACACCTGGGCCTGGAGTCAGCTCCTACCCATGCTATCATCAAAGCTTGCAGAGGAAGAAATTTGATGCCTCCCTGGCTGAACAGGTGAACACATGTTGAAGACTAGCTGGTGGTTTCAATACTTTTCAATCACCTCTTGTTTTTCCATCTACTTGGGATGATTATGATTAGTCAAATCTTTACCCAGTCTTCCTGGGAATCTACTCATCCAACAGACTGCAGACCTGGAAGCTTTTCATCTCGGGCGAAGGGCTGATAGGAAGCTCGTTGAGAGCCAGCAGCCAAAAAGGGGACTCTTTGGATCCCGCCAGTTTGTTAGTACTGGGCTATCCACTTCAATGGTAATTGATCACTATTTTGGGGGTATCCCCCCAATAAAAAGGCAGGATTTATTAGTCCGGAAGTTGCATTACGGCTCAAGATTGGGGAGCGAATCTGGTCTTAGTTTACTCTCTTGGGATCCAATTTTGGGGCTTGCGCGTTCTGTTCTCCTGGTGACAACTGATTTATCGTCCAATGATGTCCAATGTATACATCGGGAAACTTGCAAATTTCAGCCAAATGGGGTGGAGATTGTCACGATGCAACGACATTTCCATGAAAGATGTTGAAGGTATTCTGCCCAAGGGGCGGCATGACCGGTAGGCCACCAGGTGAAAGCAACAGTTTTCAGCAAACCTGGCAATGCAAATCCCATGGTTTTTTCTCTGCAAAGATGGGCATCTTCCATTGGCAGGTCTAAAAGTTTTACAGCCTTAGCTGCCTTAGCCATCTCGCCATCTCAGGTTCACGATGGCTCCAGTGGCCAACCCCAAGACCTTCTGCCTAGACATCAAGAAGACCAACGAGGTCCTGACTGCGTCATGGGAATTGCTGGGGATGGGGGGATGGGGGGATGGTGCCAGGCACCAAAGCTGATGGACTTCAGGAAAGGTACCACCACCCTTGGCTTTGTGTCACCTGTCTGCGTTTCAAGGTGACCAGCACCGATGATTTGAAAGCGTGACAACTACAACTGAAATGAAGAAACTTGACAAACGATAGCTAGTAAGGCGTTCATCGTATGTTTTGGGGTATTTGTTGAGTTTTCGTATTGCAAGATGTCCCTGGAATGTTTTGAACACGTTTCTGCAGACAGCAACGGTCTCTACTCAGGTTCCAGGGCGGTATCATCATCGCAGTGGATTCCCGTGCCTCCATGGGTAGCTACATTGGTTCAGCAACTGTGAAGAAGGCGAGTTCCCAGTGGGAATCTACAGACGTGTACTGATGGGATGGAAACTGAAAAATGTTTGGAGGTTAGGAGAGAGGGGTTAATGATGGTTAATGATAAATACTGAGAAATGGTTATTGAGTGGGAGTTCAGCAAACTAGATTAACTAGATAAGAAGCTGAAATCCGCCCTGATTTTATCGGTTTGTTTTCATTGCGGCAGGTCATCGAGATCAACGATTTTCTGCTTGGAACCATGGCGGGTGGCGCTGCCGACTGCTCGTGGGGCTCCTGGAACGGGCACTTTGCGATGTTGGGAGGAAACATCTGGGGATACCTGAAGGTATATATATATATATTATATTGGATTACCCTCTGGTAAGCAAACATGGCAATGGAAAATCCATGAACATCGTACAGGCATAGATGATCATAGATGATGTTTGAAAATAAAGCTTCCATTTATAGGGGTTCCATTGCCGCGGTTGATTACCGGAGGGTATATCAGTATATGGATGTGTCTGAAAACGGGATGTACCCCGAAATGGTCAAATTTTTGATGGGGATAACATGATTGATCAATGGGTTTTGGGGATCCAATTTTCAGACAAACCTATATCCCCAGTATGCCCGGTTTACGGATAATTCCAGGCTGGCCAGTGCATTTACATCCTCAAGTCGTCCGCGGCAATATGTTCTAGTTGCGGACACGCAAAACCCCGGCGAGCCATTCAAGCACATTCAAATCAATTTAATCCGACAGTTAAAGAACAGTTGGATCATGATCTTCCCAGCTAATCTAGTGTACATGTGTATATATATATATATATATTCCATTCAAAAACACCAGTTGGGGCTTATTTGCCCACATTAATATGTGGTTATATTCCATATAGGAATGATTTTTCACCCACATCTACGAAGCATGTCCCACTGTCCCCCGTTGCTCAGCCGCGACCTCCCGGAGCAGGTTCTGGGAGCGCCACTTGAACCGACTCTGCCGCATGCACGAACTCAGGGAGAAGGCGATATGCTTCGAATCCCCCAATTTTGCCCACCCAAATAGTAACCCAACAATGGTAACCATGGTAACCCCAACAATAACCTTACCATTTGGGGCATTATGGTATATAGATGTATATAGTATTATATAGTATTGGGGATGGTTTATTATTGGGTTTACTAGATTATATTATATATATATGATTATACGATGTACTGCGGTGTTTACACATCATCAGTGGATGTCCATGGATGTCCATGGCACAATGACGACCAGGAGCGCATCTCGGTTGCCGCGGCTTCAAAGCTGTTAGCGAATATCTTCTGGCAGTTCGGGGACCTAATTGTTGTTTACCATCCACCAAATTGAGACCCGGAAAATGGATGAAAATGGAAGAATGTTTTGGTGGAAGCTAATCTTCCAACCCCGAACTATTTGGCAAGGTGTATGTTAGTTGGGGGAATGGTAATGACCTGTTGGAATGGGAGGCAAAGTAGGAAAGTCTTGCAGAAAAACATGATGATGGTATATGATGGTAGCGTTGGTGATGGTAAGGAGCAGAGGTATGGGATTGGTTCAGACCTTCAGAGGTAATCTATCACTGGAAAATACAACAGCAATTCTTTTGCTGCCGTGGGTATGTGTTACAAAGCATATTAACAACTTAGCAAGTACACACTTGTAATGTGGTGTGCAGGTCACCCAAACCGTTACTTTCAGTTGTCCATCTCGATATCCATCTAAATCTGCCATATCCAACATGATCCATTATCCAACAGTATTCCCGAATGGGTTGTTAGCCCGATATCAAGATCTCGTTTCCAGCCCTCCCAACATCCCAACCATCCGGTAACGGGCCATGCCACACCCAGGTACAGGGGCCAGGGTCTGTCCTGCGGCACCATGGTGGCGGGCTGGGACAAGAAGGTGGACGTGGTTCGGAAAGACATGTTGGGTTGGTGGATCTATTCGATGATTTTCTCTCCGGTTTTATACAATTTTATGGGGATATAACTGGGATAGAATGGGATATGTAACAGCTGCAAAGCTCCTATTTGGTGCCACAACCAGCTAGATGCAAACTCACTGAATATTCACATTTCCAAGCCCAGCCATTTTCTAGGCATCTTTCCTTTCAGAGTTGAAGTATCACACGGGTCGAGAGCGTTCATGGCGACCAGGGCCCCTCGCTGTACATGGTAGATGACAACGGCGATCGCCACAAGGGCAACGTTTTCTCAGTGCGACTGCCCAGTAGCCAGGAAAACATCTTTTTGCCACTAGGATCCTCAAGGCATTTCCAGATTTGCCATATGAAAGTATGATGAATTGAATACTTGTGGCAATTCTCTTTGGGGAACCTTGTAACAATACATGACTACTATATGACCTGATCGTTTTTCAATGGGAGTTTCTACCTTCGTGTAATACATGTGCTTCAACAAGAGGTATCCACCGCGCCGCGTGCCTTGCTTTGTTCACAAGGTGGGTTCGGGATCAACCTTCGCTTACGGCGTGCTGGACACCGGTTACAGCTATGACCTGACTGTGGAAGAGGCGCACGCACGGGCTTTAAAATATGCCACAGTCACTGTGGGATGACGTGGCTGTTCCCACCTTTTGGGCACACCCTTTTTGATTTATGGTGGTTTACTGAAGTTTACTTGTTTGTTTAAATTAGATTAACTTCCCAAATTCTTCCCACTTTATTGGTTCAAAGCCTAAGTATTCATCACCATGATTTACCAGGTGAATTCCATATACTAAAAAACACCTAGTTACATTGAACTACATCTGATAAGTATCTTATTGCTTTGGGAGGAACTCCTGTAAATTCTCCCTCAGGTACCAAGATTGGAGCTAATTACCACCATCAGGTCAAAGCTATGCCTATTCTGGTTGGTATAATTGTCCGTCATTTTTCGGATCACAAACCCCAATGGCCCCAATGGCCCCGCCCCACTCCATCGTCCAAGATCGAGGCAGTCGAACTGGGCCGGCGCTCCATCTACCACGCCACGCATCGAGACGGCGCCTCTGGTGGCGTTGTGCGCGTCTACCACGCCGGGGAGCCCAGTGTTGGACGGAGCCCGGTTGGGACATGGGACTGGAAGCCCTGAAACATGGCACCCCGAAAAAGTGAGTAATGTCATTTATAGATGATTTTTCATGATAACCATAGACTATAAACTATATATAGACTATAGATAATATTTTTCAGTTATTGTGGAAATGGATTTGGCTTTTTCTCGATCTTTTTGGGGGATTGCTATAGCTGGGCCCACTGAAGGATCAACATATCCACTGAGATGGGATGGTTGAGAGCGAGCTTGGCCCTTCGCGGGCAGATATGGTGAAGGAGAATGGGGGCCACCCTGCATGCAAAAATATATTTTGTTTGGAGGATGAGAAATTGTAGAGGTCGAGCTGCGTAGGAGATCAGACAAGCACGGATTAATGATTAATGATGTTTTTCAGGTCTCTTTTGAGTAGATGTCGCGTTACACAGCGATCGTTCACAGGGTGAATTCCGATCAGTGGACACGGACCAGAAGGGATGGAGCTCCCTTGGTTCCTCGGGATTCCCATCGATCCACCCATGACAGGTCCACGAGAAGGGCTGGACGAAGGTGGGCTCCGTTCGAATTCTTTGCCCTGGACTCTGGACGAGTGGTTGATCTGGGATTGCGTGGAGGTATCTATCTGTCTGGTAATTAATATCAGCAACCAAAAATATGGTAAACAAGAACATCCAACAATCACTTGATGTAGCAAGCAAGCTAACTTCATAATTGTTAAGAATTCATATATATATACACATATATATACACATATGTTTGCTTCTGCAATGACCGGATAGGATCATGTTCTCCAGCAGCCTCATGCCAGATGATTGCCGGTGAAGATGTGAACAAGTTGCACTACATGTGCTCCTGGATGATTACCGAGCGGCGGACTTGATAAGGATTCTGCATGATAAAGAGGTTCCCCCCAAAGGATTAAGGTTACAATAATCCCGCATTTCATTTGATGGTGTTCAACATTTTTTTCAAGATGCTTCGGGATTTTGTGTGCACATAATATAGACTGGACCAACAACTCGCCAAGTTCCAAGTAGCAGACGAAATCGTTCAGGTCCCAAAGTTCCATCAACTTTATTCACCAACATGCCACGATTTTGAAATATTTTGAAGGCATATCCATGTGACAAGGTTGGCAGAACGGATAGCAGCCTCTGCTGGTGGTGCCAGGTACGCGGCAGAGAAAAACCTCCGAGGAGATGAGTGAACCAAGTGGGCCAGTGAACGCAATGAGCCAAGTGGGCCATGTGCGGCTCGCGTTTCTTAGCCTGTATGATTCATGTCGCGTGTCATATTATGACAATTAATATGCTAAGCTGCTACATATGATAATACAGAAATATACAGAATACATATATGACATATTATGACGTTGATCTTCATCAGAATGAGTATATAACTATCATCGACCAATGTTGACTTGAATGTGTTGAAGAAATGGGTGCAGTGGTTGATTTCATGGTATTTCATTGTATCAGCTACCTGGATATCTCCAGTCTGAAAGCTATTGCGGAGCCACACGCAAAGCCAAGAAGAGAATAGGACTGAACAGAAAGGGCCTGCGTGGAAAAGATCCGTGCGCGATTGCATATTTGTTCAGTGGTCAGAAGTTCAACCAACCTCCGGCACGAGACGGATTTTGACCGGCTGAAAAGAAAGTATCCTGTTCGTTCCCAGAAGAGCTTGTTTCTTTGGGTATATAATGGTATATAGTCTCCCTCTCGTTCAGAAGTCGTACGTCCACTGCGAAAAAACAGGGAGAAAACTCACTCCCACAGTCCCCGCAGACCATAGAAGACGCGGCGAAAGGTGATCTCTGGAATATTTGCCCCCTCTGCACCTGAAGGGAATACGATGCCCTGCAAGGACTACGTAATACTACGTAAGGGTATTGAATCATGCGAGCTGAGAAAGATGCGAAGACCGGCCCTGTTCCCTGAACTGAAACGGGAACAATTCTTTACGACTTCACTGCAAATGCAAGAGTTGACCTGCCGAGTCGGTCCCATGCAATCAATCATTACTTGCTTGAGACGTAGCCAATACAAGTAGCAAGAAATATGTGGGCGTTCCACCAGGTATCCACCTGACGTAGAACTCAGGAATTGGCGTTCCACCAGACAAACCTTTGCGTTGCAAACCTGTACTAACTAATACTGACTGGCAGCGAATGAAGTCGTTACCTATAGAAAGATATTTACATGATTTTACATGCATAAACTGTTTTGATCGTGAAACCACACACTGCAGATACCTTGTCGATGGCTTGTTAGCATGTCGTCGGTATGGTGGGTAGGGACAGGCTCAGGACATCTCAGGACTATCAAGGTCATATTCATCAACAGGAACGAAAAGGAAGGAAAGGGAAGGAAAGGGAAGGAAAAGCAAGGAAAAGGAAGAAAGGGAAGGAAAAGCAAGGAAAAGGAAAGAAAGGAAAGCAAGGAAAAGCAACGAAAGACAAGGAAAGGCAAGGAAAAGCGAGGAAGGGAAGGAAAGGAAAAGGAAGGAAACGGAAGGAAAGGAAAAAGAAGGAACAGAAAGGAAGAGGTAAGTTATCATGATGTCAGCCGGACCTCGCATGGACCTCACCTGGACCTCGCCCAATTCCAGTGATGCTAAGGCAATGTGTTGATTGCTTGCGCGCTTGCCTTCTTGCTTGCCTTTTCTTTCTTTCTGACTTGCTTTGCTTGTGCTGCCAGTGCTGCTTCTGGCTTGCGGTAGTTTTTGGGCCACCTATATACATTGTGAAATGACTTATTGTGAGCACCTTGCTGTGACGGGGTCTTGGCGTCTGCTCCGCACGCCAAATAGGATTCCAACATCATGTTGTGACCAAGTTTTCATCCAGTCCCGGGTTTTGCGGAGTCCGCATTGTATGCGCTTCAAAGTTCCTGTGTGAATATGCCAATGTAGGCACTCTGGAATAAATCAATGGAAACATAAATCACACACATGTGCATGCTACACAATTACTAAGCAAGGTGCTGGCTGGTTTTCTCTCACAAAAGAGCTGTTGGTGGTTGCGTTTTTTTTTTCAAATTATGTTCTTTTTTTTTGGGAACAGGCATAGTGTAACAGATGATCCCTGGAGTGCCAGTATAGATCGGTAAGTGAAGAAAAATATCAAAGAGAGCATCGAATACAAGAGTAACTCCGTGTAAGGGAGCGTGAACCGCATCATCAGCCCTCATCATCAGGACTGCCTGTCCATATCCACTTCACATCACCACTTTGTACAATTCAATGGATTGGTTTAAGGGAAAATTTACAGGAAACCATCGATTTTCCCATTAAATGTGGGGCTTTCCTGTAAATTTTCCCTGAATCCAATCCATTGAACAATCAACCCCCCACGTCGTCACCAATTGCCGACTGACAGTTACAATGCGAGCGAAACTCTTCATTTTTTTGAGTAATCGTGCGAACTGTGCGTCCGTGGGGATTAAGATTTAACAAACCTATATACTGTGCGGAGGGTGCCGGTACATGCAGGAAGTGCGCGCAGTGAAATTGAGGTGACACAGTGATTGTTCTGTCTGTTTGTTACGCGTGCTTTTGTTGAAACCTGCGCAAGGACAAGGAGGAACTGCTGCATCAATGGTGCCGCTTAAACGCTTTGGACACCTATTTTGCATACATTGTTTTGGGTTGGCCCTCATTACGTGTAAGGAAGATTGCCTTATCATGCGTTGCATTTCGAGCCACAAAGTTTACCAGACTCGATTCGCACACCAAAGATATCCAAAAATTGCATAACATCCTTCGAACGGAATAGAGGCATACCACACCAAACACATAATCTTCACAATGAAACGCAAAAAACCCAAACAAATATAACCCGTGGATACCCTTGGAATTTCGTTTAGAGAATCGGACAACCCGAGTTGTAAACACACTATCATTCTTTAGAAACTGATGGATTTGGCTCTCAAAAAAGACATGGTTTAGATTCTTTAGATAATCTTGCTTTGGAAGAGTATTCAGCCACGTGCAACCACCAAAAACATATTAGAATCCTGAAGAACCTCCAAAATCATCAAACCTTGTCAGGTGCTTTATAGGTGTGTGCGTGTGTATGCATCACTGCACACCGGAGTGTTTTGTTCTTACGCTAAGGAAGGCTTTACAACTTGTGCCCCCTGGGTTTCCTTCAGGCTTCATAGATATTGGGTGCACAAGGTGTTTGATTCTTTTAGCACTTTTCCGTATATCCTCCACACTGGTGTTTTGATTTTCCCAGGATTCTTTTGTACCCCCGAACGTCCTGAAAAGAATCCATGAGTCCAAGTTTGAGTCTGACTGGTATTTTTGCAACAGTGACAGTGACCGATGATGTATTTTCAGACATTTTCAGACAATGGTGTTTTTACAGCTTGTACCGGTGTTTTTTCTAACGGTTCACTGCTGTTCTTTGCAACAGTGATGTTCTTTGCAACAGTTGTCCGATGTTGTCCGGTGCGTTGTGCAACGGTTCCCGACCGTTCCCCGGTGTTTTTTGTTTGGCTAGTGTTTTTTTTGCAACGGAGGCCTCGTAGCAGTGGTGGTAGTAGATAGCAACGCGTAGTTTGTAGGTAGTATAGCCAGGTATTGGGTAGTAAGTGAGTAGTAGGTGGGTAGTAGGTGGGTAGTAGGTGGGTGGTAGGTGGGTGGTAGGTGGGTGGTAGGTGGGTGGTAGGAGGTAGCAGGTAGCAAGCGTATAGTGCTGCTGTTGCCTGTTGCGGTGTCCGTTTCGGTGGTGGGTTTGTTGTTCTGATGGTGCTGCACCCTCTTCCACAAGCGCCATGTACGAAAACTGATGCAAACTAGCAGTGGTGGTGGTGGTGGTGGAGGTGGTTGACTATAGTCCAAAATCCAGCGCGCAAGTTGTAGTCACTAGGAAGTATGTCGTGGGTAATTCGGTCTTGTATTATGCAACTGTATAATCACTACGAACCGCAACATATGTTTATTTTACACTACTGGTAACTTTATTACACCTACGACCGGTACTATATAGCTCTACTGCTTCTAGTGCTTGAACAACCTGCACGGACACCGGGTTTACGCGCTGACACCATTGTGTGCCCATGAACTAATGAACATTTATTTTTGTACATCCAGATGCAAACCCACACACACACAGACACACACACACAGACACACACACACACACCAACTGCCTGGTCTACAGCATGTGACAAGATCCTGATGATTGTACAGGTTTTTCAACACAATGAATGAATCCAGTATGCCCCCGGGGGCGGCCCATTAAAGGCACAGCAACTGCCAGACAAATAAAAGCATATTATATTATATAATATTATGTTATCACCACCCCTTTAATGCTATTTTTCAGGGGCACCGTACCAAAATGTAAGGTACATTTTTGGCGACCCCCCTTTAAATGTAAAATTGGTCGCTGAACGTCCCCCAGGTGCCGTTTTTGTGGGGAGAGTTGTCAAAATACCTTCGACATGTATACATTTTCAAGGCCCCCCTCAAAAACACCTTGAAAAATGGAGCTTACATTTTGGGTACGTCCACCCCTCAAAAGGGTAGTGATATTATATACATACACAAAAATCAGCACTCACTGTCATCTAAAGATAGAATGTAATGAAGCCGTCCATGATTTTTCCAAACATGTGGGTTTCACGCAATCATCATCCACTTCCCAAGGCCTTTGTGCCGCAATTTTTTTCCAGTTTACCGTGCCGAACATTCAGCGGTCGACCAATCCTCCCATTGCGCTGGATTTCAGTTGAGCACACGCCCTGGTTGTTCAACACACACGGAAATTCAAACAATGTTTTGATGATTACTAAACATATGCTCTGTTCAGAACGGCACGGATATCGTAATTGCGAACATGCACAGCAATCTTCCGTTGTTCAGGCTGGTTGCCTGGACTCATGCGATGTGAGAGAACCATGATCTTGATCAACTCTTAAAACATCTATCGCCACCATTTCAGTTGGCGGGGTTCGGGTTTCAAGGAGGCACCTAATTTCCCGAAGGGTGCTACATGACAAAGTGAGGTACAAAAATCACACGGTACCACGGAGCAAATGATGATGATGATGATGATGATGATGACGATGATGATGATGATGGTGGTGGTGGTGGTGGTGATGGTGATGGTGATGGTGATGATGGTGATGATGATGGTGATGGTGATGATGGTGATGATGGTGATGATGGTGATGATGGTGATGATGGTGATGGTGATGCTGCTGATGATGATGATGATGATGATGGTGATGGTGATGGTGATGGTGATGATGACGACGATGACGACGATGATGATGATGATGGTGATGATGGTGATGGTGGTGATGATGGTGATGATGGTGATGGTGCTGAGGATGGTGATGGTGATGTTCATGGACAGGATTTTTATGCATTTTCATTTGCGGCCGCAGGCAAGCGACAAAAAGGGCAGCAAAGACTGTTGCTGTTGCAGAAACCGAGACGACACGGGTACATCACCACGATAGCATGGTGGCGGCGCCTGGGGAGCGACCATGTTCTTCTCCGTTCTTCTAAGATCTTTTGAACGCTTTCAACCAAATTTCCCTGTAAAACGCAGCCTTTTGTTCATCGATCATGTTCGATCCAAGCGTCAAAATGCTCCAAAAATACATTGGCGGGGCGCCTCACAATGAAATCGGTGTTGTCTTCACTGGGGCGAAATGCCCAGTTTTGGAAAAATTGGTTTACGAAAACTTGTGCCCGAAACACAATTGAAACATTTTTTGCACTTGCTGACTTGTGTCGAAATCACTTCCGATAACATTTTTTTTGGTTGATTGACATATGAACTTTTCCAACTCCAACAAGACGTTTTTCGGGGATCTTGCTTTACAATGTTTCGAAACTTCTTGCACACACAGACACACACACACACCATGTCACGTCCCATGATTTTTTGAAACACTTGCGGACACATTTGGTGCTACGTTTCACGATCTTCTGTACCATTTGCACTCACACTCCACGATACGTTGCACGCCCTTCTGTAGCACTTGCACTCACACACACACACTCACACTCGATGCTACGTTGTACGGTCAAGTCTTGGACCGCACCCGGGGTGGTCTTAAATCATGTCCAAGAACAACTCTCAAACACTCGCGACCCAACGGTTGACAAGACACCAACTCAACTTGCAAATGAACAGATATGTTTCGATCTGGCACTCAATTCTGAGCGAAGATTCCGAGGATGGACCCTCCATAAGCGTTCTGATATGAAAGTGCAAAATGGAAGGTTTTTCCGCTTAATTTTCGATGATTCTAAGTTGAAGACGCGTATTAGGCAAATGGTTTTCTCGGTGGAATGTGGAGGACCTTGCCCGGACGCTTTCATGCTCAAACATTGTAGATCGTGCCATTCCCGGCCTGAACATTTATTCAGTTTCCTGACGATGAACGCGAAATATGTGTTGTGAGTGCCTGGGGTGTGAAAAAAAAGTTGTTGTGCTGCTCTTTTTGTAAATTTGTGGAGAATTTAATCGTGCAAACGAATCGAAACAGAATGTCACTATAGCATGCTTTTCGGCTGGATGATCCTGAACAGCATTTCCTCAACTAAATGCTATTATCACAATTTCCGAAAGTCAAACAAACACTTCATGAAAAAGGAAACTTCATGCTGGCATGCAAGCATCACGACCGAACAGTCTCGGCCCTGGTCTCGCGGTGGTCTGCTTTACTGGTCTTTACCGTCTCACTCAGCCATGTATTCCTTTGCATCCAGCCTCCTGCTCCACAACTCGGCTGGCTGCCCAACAGATGGGGAACCCTCCCTGTTGAGCGAGCTGCTGACCCACCACCTCCAGCTCCCAACCCATCCCTCCTAGCCACGCAAACTTGACTTTTCTTATGTTTGGACTTTGCACATTTGGAGACTGGCCAGGATAAAAACAATTAGACCACGAGAGGAAAAAGGTGCGGAAAAAAAAACAAAACAAACAACCCTGATTTTCAAACCAAACAGTTTGAAACAAGGCCTTCTTTTATTGTCTCGACGAAAGTCCTGAGGCTGCGCAGTCAATTCTCTGGCCTTTGGGTAGTTTTTTGATGATATAGTTTGAAAATCTTTATTCCCATCGGATTTAACCAGGATCAATTTTTGTTGCAACATATCCGCAGCAGTTTCCGGGACACGTAGTTGCGCTTCAAAGAAACATGCCGATATTTTCAACGCACATGGCCAGCACCTTTGATCAACATCATTTTCTAACGATGTCGGCGGAATTATCACCAAAAATGTGTGAACATTATCCATTTTTTTTTGAGGATATCATCGGAATGGCTTAACAATATTATCAGCAAAACAATACAATGATACCAGCAACAAATTTTCAAGATGTTATCATTTTTTGATGACGTTACAAAAAAATAGGATCACCAGAATTTCTAAGGCATTCTAAGGCACCACAGCGTTCATGATGATCATTTTCGTGGGATTATAGAAATGTCCTAAGCAACCCGCAAAAATTCCTGAGAAACCCTCACGATTTTCGGACGAATCGAGAAGAATTCTTCCCAACACCCACGAGCTCCACGGGCTCTACGGGCCCGGGCCCTTACGGGGCCCTTACGGGCTCCACGGGCCTTATGGGCTTTCTACAAGCCCTATGGGCTCTCTGGGCCCTACGTGCTCTACGGGCTCTGCGGGCTCTGCGGGCTTTACAGGCTCTACGGGCTCTACGGGCCCTGCGGGCCTTGCGGGCATTACGATTAATTACAGGCCACACACGGGGATAAAAAACTTTCTGATACTTGAACAAGGATGGAAAGATTCGAACGTACTGAATTGAACAAGGATGGAACGATTCGAATATTTTGGGTTTATTACTCTTTTACGGAGAAATTGGGCGCACTAGTACTTAACAATTATCTAAGTTCAAGATAGGTGCTTGATATCCAGCTATAAGATAGGTACGCTACGCTTGGTACGCTTGGTGCGCTTGGTACGGTAGGTGCGCTTGGTACGCTTGGTGCGCTTGGTACGCTTGGTACGCTTTGGGTAGGTACGCTTGGTACGCTTAGTAAGGATTAGTAAGGTACGTTTGGTACGCTTACCAACCGTACCGACCTTACCAACCGTACCAGTGAACCATATAGTGAACCGTACCACCGTACCGTACCAGATTACGGGGGGGGCCAAGGGGGGGCGCTTTGGATGTACCCATACTAAAGTACCACCGTGG
>Ga0126342_10010336_pt1 | contig 16697 bp, 12 predicted proteins | sample Cyp1metagenome_FD_92528 | JGI IMG/M metagenome (GOLD analysis project Ga0126342, IMG submission 92528) | Coral microbial communities from Lord Howe Island, Old Settlement Bay, Australia - Cyphastrea 1 metagenome | ecosystem: Host-associated > Invertebrates > Cnidaria > Coral ... | reverse complement strand
TTTTTGCAATGGTTTTTGCAATGGTTTTTGCAATGGTTTTTGCAATGGTTTTTGCAATGGTTTTTGCAATGGTTTTTGCAATGGTTTTTGCAATGGTTTTTGCAATGGTTTTTGCAATGGTTTGCATTGATTGTAATAGTGTCTCTTCTCGACAGTGATTCTGAGAGTGACTTCAAGCTTGCACTTGCCCCATGTGGTACAGGTGTCGGGTGAAGCAGCCCACAGTGTCAGGGATCCAAGACCGGTGACCGCCAGTGCCGTTGCAGATGGTGAAATGATGTGAAATGATGTGAAATGATGTGAAATGATGTCAAATGTAAAGATATCTGAGATATTCATATTCTAACGTATGAAGTCTTGCGAAGCGGCCTTGTGGAACGGCCGTGTGGCCAAATGACGGCTGAGCCACCGACTAGTCACTTCTGACAAAGCGACCAAGACCCACCATCCACCAGGTCCAAGATCCATCAAGATCCATCAAAATCCATCGTTTGTGTTCTTTTCCTTGGTCCCTTTGTTTCGTCACGGAGGCATGGAGCAATACGATCATTTGGGGCGATGACTCTGATGAGGCAAGAGCATCAAGGATCACAAGCGCGACATCATGGATCAGTGACACACATGATGTAAGCATGACACATTTTTGACGCCCTGCTGATCATGTTACGACGGGCTGAAAAAGCAATGAACATTTGGTGAACTCCACTTCAAGTTTCTGCACACAGTATCTCCATGCAATCTATACTTTCTTCATTGCATTGTCCTGATATACACGCAGGTATCACCCCTGGAAGAGTTCTACCTACTTTTTCGAGGGACTTGTTGTCACAAGCATGCGACATGTGACCTGTTCTTGGGGTTTCCTTGATAGATGATAGTAGTTGTGCTGGTAGTGGCAGTGGTGGCGCCAGTGGTCGTAGCTATTTTTTGGAGTGTGGGGGGAGAAGAAGTGCATGTAGCTGCCCTGGATGTGGACATAGTACGCATGGATACGCATGTTATCTTGCGAAAACGGTTGTATGGACCTATAGTATATAGTCGCGGACAGGTTATAAGCAGATTTTCATCTGCTTATCACACCCCCAAAACACTCAAAAACGCTCAAATAAGGATCTGCTAGAATGGGGTACCCTTAAATCAGACCTGTAATAAGCAGATTCCCATTATGTGGGAATTGGTGAAATCGGGAATCTGCTTATTACAGCAGATTTGGTAGTACCACAGTGGGACCAGCAGCAGCTGCCGCCAAGATATTGCAGAAGCAGAATAGGATGTTTGCAAGTGTGTAGGCCACTGTAACCCATACAAACACTATATCAACTGTACCAGGATGTAGAAGGTACTTTCATGTACTTTCAGTGACTTTCGCTTTTGACCCCCTTTTGTGCCTCTGGAAGAGGCAACGATTCCTCCATCTAGCACAGCCGGAGCCTACAGTCTGGAGTCGGCCCAAGTTTGCTAATTATTCAGATATATTCAGATATTCATTCATCGCACTTTACATCGATTTTCTTGTGTTTGCTTCGCATTACAGTAGTAGATTTAGCCTTGAGACGTCAAGTAAAGTGATTCACGTTATGTATTCTAGAATTGCTACCAAAAAAAACATGTTTTCTTTGGCATCAAAATTTGCAAAGACAATATGAGGGAAACACTGAAGACAGTTTTATTTCTCTTTTTTCTTTTGGTTTTCCTGTTAATTTCTCGGCCTTGTTGGCAGATTTGACAGTCTCGTTTTGATACCCAGGTCACGACTCAAACCTTTACCACTGCAACAACTGTGACAGTGACAACGTTCACCATCACCACTACAGCTACGACTTTGCCGGCTGGGTTGCCCACAACCATGTCCCTGACTTAGCTGTCTTAGGTGTCAAGATCTGTCAAGTGACCAAACTGAATCAAACATGTGCTCGGTTTCAGGATCCTCCCAATCCGATACAAGCAAATACTCGTTCGCGCAAGGTTCAGGAATGTTCCATTCTTTTTCCTTTCAGACCGAAACAAAGTTCCAAGATGTTGTGACAAGAACTTGGATAACTTATGAATACTCATGATAACTTGGCCAGTATGTCAAGTGTTGCACCAAGGGAGCCCATGTGGTTTCTTCCAGAAGGGCAATTGCCGGAGTCGCCTGAAAAAGATGGCGATCAACCTGATGGCATCGAGGCAGTGCCGGCAGTGCCGGCAGTGCCGGTGCGGCGAAGAATACAGTTCTGGTTAAACAGGTAAGGCTCAACTGGCTCAACGAAAGTCGAAATATGATTCCATTCTCGAACCCTTAATTCCCTTAATCCTTTTCGTCGACATGGTTGAAATTTCTCAAAGACCCCTTTTCCAAGGTGGGAATCATGTATGCAAAACGGTTCAAAATGTATTTGTTGAAAATCCACATGTGGCTGTTTGCAACAGGCAACGATTAGCTTTGCTTCAACACCTCAGGCAGATGAGTCCTCAGCAATGCCATGTCAGAGTGTCACATTAGGCTCACCAGATGCTGATCAGATGTGGTTACCACTGCGCGCCACAGAATGCGAGCCCGTCTCTCGCAATACCAAGAGCACCCAAACACACCTTGTGCCAATCCAGCCCAACTCCAACTACAATTCAAATAAAACTCACGACAAAAAGATACAAAAACAATCATGAACCTTCCAAGTTCCGGGCTTTGAGCCTGAAGAGGAAGTGATAGCGGTGCTTCATGTAGGAAGCATGGATCAGCGCGTCAAGTTTACATGCAAAGATGATCAAAGATGCACACTGAACTCCAAAAGATGTTGCGAACTAAAAGCACAGCAGAAATATGCAGGCAGATCCTCGACCACTGATACAGTAGGCTGCCGTCTTTTCACGTTCCATTTGTTTGCAGCGTTTGCATTGTTTTGATACTGTTGCGTACGCATGTACACATCAACAGATTGACATTTCATTTGTATTGTGATGATTTGTGATGTTTTGTGATGATTTGTGATGCTTGAAGTGTCGTGGCACTTGCAGGATGCAGATGCACACTTTTGCTCATGCGCATGATGAGGTCCTGGGCATGAGTTCTGTGGCAAAAACGCAGGCTTTGCAGGCAGCAAGTCTTCAAACCACCGAGTCCAGCTGTAACAGAACTGGAAGTTGAACATTTGTTGTGACTGGCTGTGCGACTTTGGGTTTGGAGCTGCAAGATCAATTCCTGCACAGCATTCTCACAACTCAGCTGGTACAAGGTCTTGCTGATCCCCGAAATTCTTCAAAGCAGTTCAAACCCATGAAACCATATGAAACCGCTCCTGAGCGGAGACGCCAAAACTTGAGCTGATGCTGTTTAGATCCTTTGGAGATCTTTGGAGTCTTCATGTTTCACCTTACATGGCCAACTCAGATCCAATGTCCAACGTTTTGATTCTGTGTCGATTCTTGCCGATCCTTCTGCCTGTTTTTCTTTTGTTGCAGATCTTGCGCATTTTGGAGGCAAGCCTTTCCTCCATGCTGGAAGTGCAGACTGGCAAGGCTTTGTTGGGACATGAGCAGATGGGAAACGATTTGTGGTGATGCAAACATGATGGCTCAACGAATGCGATGCTAGAAAATGAGCACTATGAGAAAAACTTGACAGATGAATTGGAAAGATAGGACGCCTCTTGCAATACAAGACCTGATAGATTTCAACAATTCCCGCAACACCCACCGCCAAAATCTATCAACAAACTTGGGTTCCCAGGGTCCTGGGATGCAGCAATCATTTTGTTATCAGCAAACGTTGCAGCAAACAGTTTTTGTTCCCTGCGAAAGTCATTTTGGTGATTTTGTTATCAGAAGTTTTCACCGTTTCAACTTTTGACCGGGGGCAGAAGTCCCTCTACCCGGTACCCGCTTTGTGCCAATCCCTTGCCTTGATTGCCTTGATCTCTCCAACACAACCTGATGTGTGACTGGTGTGTGACTGGTTTAGTCCCCTACATTGGCAAGTCAGGCAATGTCTTTGGGTTCCTTGCTAAAAGACATTTGATGTTCAAGGTTTTGACCCAGCGATCACAATAATCACCCACGCATTCATCACATCTCCATGTTCGAAAGCTCCTCAATTCAATCAATTCATCTTGAATTTCTTGCCAAGGTGAAGGTTCTGGCGCTCCGAGCAGCCAAAGTATTGCTGCCTCGCCGCACCCCCAAATGATTGCTTTGAACTTTGAACATCTTTGAACTTGCAATCTAGCAACTTTTTTAGATTTTCATGGAAATTCTGTAGGATTTGGTTTCGAACCTGGTCTCAGATGACATCCGTCTGAGGCGACCAGAGCCAAGTGAGTTTTACGCCTTCGCTCCGGTCACGCCGGTTAATCAGCATGCAGCACTTGACGGGCGAAGTGCAGGTCTGGTCAAATGTCAGACATTCCAGTTGGAGCATGACAAGAGCTGACAAAGAATTGTCTCCCGTTGTTTGCAAATGTCTGAAGCACATTTGGACATGTGTGGAGAACTTACTCAATTGATTGTCGCAGTTGACTCATTGAGTACTTGCGTGATGGCGTAGCGAGCAAGAACAATGTGGATTTAACCAAAGGGTCATACTTGCCACGGTATTCCCGCTTGTTCCCCACTTACCTCCCATTTGACTCCCACTTATCTCCGAGATGTACCTTTCTTGTCCCTTTTGTATTCGTCAGCATGCTCACCCTGCTAAATCCAAACTCAGCACGTCTGCAGAGCGCTCCCACTTTTAGAGACTGTTTATTGTTTATTTCCTATTTATGAAAACCGCCAACCGCCTCTTTCAAAATATGTCAGCCAACGAAGGGGGGACAGCCACTCAACTCAGCAATGCAAGGGGCAGGTTTGGAAGCCCGTTGCCAACAGATTCTTTGCATTGCAAAGTGAACATAAAGCAATTGCTCCGTTGTACATCACCTTAGTCTTACTGTATCTTACTGCCACAACGGAAAGGCGCTATCACAATACAGCTGTTTTCATTCTAAGCGCAGGAATGTGCAGGAGAGTTGCGCAGTAATCTACTCCTCCACGCGATTGCAGACGTAGATTCCACAATCGAGCTTTGCTGCCAGGCAGATTTTGTGGTGCTTTGTGCTGATGCCAAAGAGCGTCACACCATTACAGCAGCAATCCAGGCTGACAGAGAAAGAGAAAGAGAGAGAGAGGGAGAGATCTTATTCAGTGTAACTTCAATAAGGACTTCTCGCGCACAGTGTTGTTCATGCTTGTCATTTGGCCACCTTTACACATGTGGTACACTTAAATGATGCATGAGCTCTGTCAAAGCAATGGCATGACTCTGCACAAGAGATGATAAGAAATGCTTGCAACCTCTTGCAACTTGATTTCTTTCTTGTTTGCACTTGCAGAAGGGGTGCTTTGCTCTCGTCGTGCTTTGCTTTGAGGCCATTCTGCTGGATGAAAGTGCCAAGCAGCGGTTTGTCAATGCTTTCAAGGCAGGGTTGACCAGTGGAAGTGCTGCGAGATCGTCCTCAGCGACCTTCTGACAACATAGAACGTGTGGAGATACAAATCAATGAATATTACTAGGCCGAGGTCGTTTCGCATCTTCAAAATTCTTCAAATATGTCCATTATTCCATTCATTATTTCATTATTTTCATTCATTCTCCAACAATTTTTGGATCAGCTGCCTGAAGGCATTGTCCAACTCGCCCGTCGAGGTTGACAGCGTGCAATGCGCAATGGTCGATCGGTGTCTTTGGCATGTGAGACTGCCTCACAAAGTGTTTATTAGATGTATTAATGATTCAGAGTGGCTCATATAGGACTCCTGGAATGTTCAGCACATCCATGCTTCAACAACATGCCATATGTTTTTCAGTAACACAGTAGCATGCCACAACCCCCCACCTGTAGCCTGGCTGTTTTTCTTTCCCTCTCGCAAGTTCTCAAGTGATGCAGTTGCCGAGGTACCGTAGCAAGAGGTATCAGATGAACGGTACCGTAACGTTTTGGGGCACTCTGTGAATCAATTCGCTTGGCTGGAGCTTTCCGTTGTTTAAATCCGTCCGGAGCTTTGGCTCTGCTCGAAGCGGAGCCTCTTAGAACCGTAGAACCCTAGAACCGTATATCCCTAGAGGACCACATTGGCTGGACATTGACTTTGTCCTGTCTGAAGATGACTTCCTTCCACCATCCTCTACTTCTGAGCATAGACGGATTCATGAATTATAGCAAAGCACCCTACAACTGCACATAATATTATACAAGCATACATACATATATATATGATACTAGTGATACGAGTGATACTGTATTGTAAGATTCTGGACAGGAAAGGTTCTTGTTGCCGCCACAAGTCAGTGGATTGCGCTGTTTTGCCATGGTGCTATGGTGTCCCATGTCGGGCGATGCACTGAAGAGGCTTTGCCAAAGGAGCTAAAGATTGGGTCGATGGTAGAGAGGTAGTTGAATTCAACTTGGTCAAGTTTCTGTTTTTGTATTTTTTTCAAATCAGATTGAACAGGTCAGACTTTGCTACTGTACACTTTGCTGTATACTGCTTCGCTTGTGCCTGCGTGTTTGGCTTGCTTGCGCCGGTTTGCACCTACGTCCTTTTTGACTTCAGGGTTTTGGCGCAAGTTAGGCTCTTCCCCCCGTAAGTGCTTGTTGTAAGTCCTTCAAGAAGCAGTACTCGTAACTTGCGGTCATTTTGCTCTGCATCACCTGCTCTCCACAGCAAACCAATGCAGCGAAGCTCAAAGCCAGTATAAGATTTATGCAGTGTTTGACTTGTTTGTATTCGTTTTTTCTTCTGAGAGTGTAGTGAGTACTTGGTGAATTTCAATATTTTGAACTTATTATATACTGTATGTAAATATTCTATCCGTGGTGGTGCATGAGCAAGACAACGCACCGGTAGCTTCGTTTTTATGAAGGAGTGCCTGTCAGAGGGCCTTGCAAAGATCTCTCAAGCTTCTCGGTTGGAACTGACTGTCAACTGTGGGTAATGGCAAAAGCACTTTGCATCCGAGTGTGTCGCCTGCAGTGCCATGGTTGTGCAATGATGCTGTTCTTTCAAGAGCATAAATCCATTGGAATATCTTGTGTGCACAAGTGATCAGAATGTTCCAGATGTTATGGTTTTCTTTAACCGTTCTTTTCATCTGAGGACTTGTTGAATCAAAGTTGCCGTTTGTGCCCTGGTGCACGTGACTCGCGTGTAGCAGCAGATGGACATTTGCAAGGCACGACATGGGTGAAGAACTGCAGCGGGAGATCAAATGCCCATGCGAGCGTGTGTGACATGATGTGATTGCATGCTCACACAATTTGCATGTTCTATGTTTCTTTGTGTATACATGTTCACGCTTCATTTCTCATTTGTTGGTTGCCTGGTCGGATGGTTGTTGATTTGTTCATGGGTTCCTTGGTTGTTGATGGCATGCCCACTCAAAAGGATATGTGAAAACCTCAAGCCTACGCGACCTCCTCACATGCGGACAAGATTGTATCTCTTCACAGCGGACCAAACTGAGAAACAGATAGGATCAGATAAGGATTTGACTTCTGGCCCAGGCGAGACCGAGAGTACTTTCGAGTTCGGCCCTGGTGTTTGCCTAGATATCTCACAGACTGGCGCCGAGGTGAGGTGCATTTTGACTATATTTGACTTGTTCATTTGACTCATTTGACTCATTTGACTCATTTGACTGTGTTTACAGCAAAGGGTGAGAACTGGTGGCAAGCTGGATCAAGTTGGATTCAGTTGGATCCAGTTGGCAAGGCAATGGCAGACTTGGCCCTTCAAGCCATATCAGCAAGGCAGAGGTGGGGTTAAGAGCTTTGGTCGCGAAATAGACTGGCAATGCAAGCTTTGAAACAAACCTATTTCGATGGCATTGAATCTACTCACTTCAAAAAACAGGTCAAATTCATGCGTGGGAGACACGTTGACCATGTTGACCGCCCAACTGGCATTTGGATCCACCATCAGCATTCTCCAAGCATGGCAGGTGTCCCTTGATATTTTGGAGCCGCGGCGAGCAGATGAAGTGACGGTTCACTTTGGGTTCGGGAAAGCGCACAAACGACAGTGGAGATTGGGCGTAAGACGTCAGTTGCTCCGAATTGATGTGTTTCTCGGGTCAACATGCGTGAATTGGCTGCCCAAGCCCATCACTCGGCAGCTTTCTTTTCTGAGTGGGAAACAGCAAGATTGGCACGAAGAGTGCGAAGAGAGGGGAAAAATTGAAAGCGCTCTTTAAAGATTCTTTTTTTATTCTCACTTTTGTCACTTCTGCTCCTTATTTCAAGGATCGGTAAGCGAAGTAAGAAACTGCACAGAGTCTTGCGCCCAAGGACTGGCTATCTCATCACCATGCAGTATGCCATTGGCACCCGGCCATCGGATATCAGCTCCCACCTGTTGCTTGATGTGAGCCCTCCCACTGTTTTGTATGGACCGATGACCAAACACCAGAAATTAAAGTAGTGTATGCTGTATACTGTATACTTGCTTGATAAACCCTGAGTATACTCAGTCAAGTTGGATAGTTTTGAAAACAAACTATCCAGAAGCATACATACCTGTTACCCCTCAGCATACCTGGTACCCATCAGCCAGATGCAACACATGTTTACTGAGGTTCTACTCAACTTGTTCATGAATTCAGGATGAAACAGATAGGGTGCTCTTTAACCGTGTGCTACAGGCAATCATCTGGAAATCCAAAGAAAGAAATGGAAAGAAGATCAGGAAGATTCAATGAAGATGGAACATGATGGAACAAAGCCACAAGGGAGCTGAGGCAGAGGCAGTGCAGAAGGTGCAGAAATTGAACAGAATGATTTGGCAATGGAAAATATACATTCGGCCATTCGGCACTGGTTTTGAGAACGCAACACGAAAAGCTGGCCACAACGCGTCCAAAAATAAATCCTCGATTTACCTTCACAGGATGAGTTTATCTTCAGTTTTGTTTTGCTTCGGAAAAGAAGCTTCCATGCCCTCCGGTCACTTTCTGTGTCACTTCCCGTGCCTAGGCTCTCCTTAGCCACGGTGTCGTCATTTTCTGCCGGCGATAGCTTCGATCTTCATCCGTTTCCCTTTTGGTCGGACTCTGGGCAGAATGTTGTAACACGACGCAGCAAAGCCTGCAGTTGTGATCAGTTGATATCAGTTGCGTATCTTGACATGTCTTGACATATCCATCTCTCGATGACATGTTAAAACACGGCCTTTCGAAAGTGTCTGTTTGTAGCTGCACACGTTGCCTGAGAAAAGGAGTCCAGATCTCTTCGAGATCAAGTCCGGGTCTCAGACTAGGCCACTCGAGTATTTGCAAGTGAGATGTTGCTTCCATCTCTTAGCTGTGAGGATTATCTGCATATCATCACTTGTTCACTAGCTCTTTGCATCAAAGCACCCAGCAGCGGGTTGGAAGCCATGCGTCCCTGGATCAACCTCGGTTCAGGATCCCCAACCTCAGGGAGGTACACCGGTGCACATGGGTTCACAGGTCATGGACAGTGTTTCGCCTCCTCGAGTGGTGGTACGGCGTGAAGCTGTACCGCTTTGGTTGCGAGATATGCAAGACACAATGGGCACCTCACCGGCACCAGTAGCTGCTTCTCAGATGAGCACAATCCCAGGAATGTCTTTGGAGTTATTGTCTCCTGACTATGCTCCAAGCCTGGCACCACAACGAACTCTGTCGGTGTCTCGGGAGAGGCAAGGGCCTCAGGAGTTGCAAGCCTCACAGGGTTCGGTGGAGATGAGGGCTTCTGCGGAGTTTGAGAGATCGAGGTCCAGAGACTTGCAGAGACAGCCGGCGATTGTGCCACGGGAAAGACGGCCTGTGGCAGCGCCTATGACAGCAGTACCAACGGAGATCGTCTTGAAAATGACGAGTCTGCAAGACGAGCTGCGACAGGCTCAGGTCAACTTGGCAGTTCAGACTGCACGCAATGAAGTCCAAGCAGCCAAGCTTGATCTCCTGACGCAGCAAACGCAGTGGTTGGGGCAGCAGAAGGATGAGTGGAAACGGCAGGTAGGATCGATGCAGGCAGAGCACCGGCAGCAGGTGGAGACTGATGATGAAGGAGCACCCCTGCCTGCATTTTGGTTGCATCATGCCTCTTTTGCTAACCCTCACAGTCGTTTGGTGCACTGCTTGACTCAAGTGGTGACCTTTTCTGGGAACCCTCATAGTAGTTTCGCACCGTACATGACTCGAGATCTTGCTCCATCCCATCATAGGTCAAAGTCTACGACGAGAAGGATGGTGTTTTCAAGATTTTGCAGGTGTTGTATTACTGCATGTGGCACTGCGATCAAATACATGGAGGAAAAAAGCCAAACGCATCAGACAAGGCAGCTGTGCACAATGCAAATGTGGAAGGAGTCGTGCTGTCGGATGCTGATTTGAAGTGGAGAGAGCAGCGGATGGAGGAGCTCACGAAAGGAATTCAGAAGATCAATGACAAGAGGGAGACAGAAGGCAGGAAGTACAAGTACACTTTGGAGGATTGGCTGACAGTGCGCAAGGCGTTTCTGGTCGAGTGGCCCTTCGACGTCACATGTGTGGCTCCCAACTTTGAGAGGGACTGGTTTGCCGTCTCGTGTTAGTGGCTCCAGACCTACAGCTGGGAGGGGCTTGCAGTTAAGGCCAGGTCCATCACTGACTCAAGTGTAGAGCGACATATTATTCATAGTGCAATAGTGTAGCTATATTTGTTGTAAGTATTATAACTTTACCTCCTGTCTAATTACTGCCTGTCTATATATCATTTGTTGTGTGTGTTATTACTTTGTTGAAATCAGGGCCTGTCTGGCTTCAGAAAGCGACGTTAGGCCGTAGCCTGGCTTTAAACCCTCCCCGGCGCCCTTGCCAGCATTTTGGTAGGTAGCACCCCGGTCCTTTGGCCATCTCGGGCGCTTTCGAAGAGGTTTTCTAGTTAGGCAGTAGGTAGTATCCCGGTCCTCCGTCGCCTTTTGCAGCCTTCCGGTCGCCCAGCGCAATACTACTTTGGCCATCTGCCGGGCGCTTTCAAAGAAGTTTTCTAGTGGCTTCAGAAAGCGACGTTAGGCAGTAGCCTGCCTTTAAACGCTCCCGGCGCCCGGTCCTCCGGCGCCTTTTGCAGCCTTCCGGCCGCCCAGCGCAATACTACTTTGGCTATCTGCCGGGCTTTCAAAGAGGTTTTCTACTGGCTTCAGTGACGTTCGCTAGCCATGTAGCGCTGGTCCTGTATAACTTTGTGGCCTCCGGCAGTCGAGAAACCTGTGTGGCTTCGAGTGAATGAGAAGGATCAGCAGTTGAGTGACTTCAAGGGCTGTTCCCTTCTCAAGTGCGAGCAGCCTCACGTTCTCCAGGGACAAGCTACTGCCCGGGGCACATCAGCCTTTTGGAAGCGCTGACGCGCAGCTTGCGGCTGAGTCAGCCTTGGACTTTGAGTATGAGAAGCACAATCTACGTGCGCCACGTGCTGACGCTGAGGTTGGGCGCCAAGGGTTCTGAAAATTGGAAGTTCGCAGTACCCGGAGCTTTTTTACTTGCGCTTCAGTTGCCTTCGTCAGCACAAACAGGGTGATTATCCACCTGGAACCAGCCTTCGGGCGCTCCACTTGTTGATCCAATGCGCTTCGAAGCAGCACTCCTCCGACTTGGAACGGCGGTTATATTTCCTTGCCAAGAATCGGATCCGCCATAACCACTTCGCTGCCGCGGATCGCGCCAAGAAGAGCAAGGAAACATGCGCCGTGGGAGACTTGGCGAAGGTGAAAGACTTGTTGGTGAACCTGGCCAGGTTAAACCCGCACGAGCTTCACACACAGGAGGTCAAGCGTTACCAGATCACCAGAGAAGGTGTCAACGTGCCAGGTAGCGTGGCAGGTACGGGGTGAGCTCGTAGCCAGGTCCGGCTGCTGGAAGGAGTCAGACAGAAATGCTCCATGTGCCGACTCTTGGCACTCTTCTGCCTGCGAGATTTTGGAAAAAAAGTGAGCGGACTCTTTGCAGTAACGATTGAGCTGCATCAGCTGTCAAAATTCAATTTGCATTTTTTGATGAACCCACACAGTCGTTTAGTGCACTGCTTGACTCAAGCGGTTGCCTTTTTTGTGAACCCTCTCACACTGTTCTCAGATCTTGTTCCATGTCAACTTCATGACAGGACCCGACTGCAATGCAACTTTAAAATCCTGTGTAATTTCGTGATTTTCGTATCTTTTGCACGAAAGTTTTCGGATGCACTGAGAAGTTGGCACCTGGTCTGGATTTCGACTTTGCTTTCTGCAAGCTGCACTCTTCAGAACCCTGATGCCCTGATGACCAGGATCTGGCCTAATTTGTGATGATGTTGGCAAGTGGCAAGCTGAGAATTACAGTAGATCTTGGAAACTCAAGTTTTTCGCCTTTTAAATAGCTTGCAATCAACTGATTGACACTATTTCTTTGTTGCCACTATTCGGACTGTTCGTCATTTTCTTAGTGTTTCGATAAATTCTTAAGTAGAACCGTTTTCTTTCAGGTTTCACGTTGGGAGGTGGCGAGCATACTTCAACAGATTAAAACTTGCGCAACTGAAACAGTATTTTAAAAGATATCTGAGGACTGGGTCAGCAAGAGGCCGGTACATCCTCCGCGCAGCACAGGAGCAGTTATGAGACGAGCAACGGAAGCACCGCGACCCACTCCTGAGCGACAAAGACAACCTTTTGCGTTGGGCATTTCATGGCATGTCAAGCATGTTGAACGCCTTGACAGGACCGAATGGAGACGCATTGCAGCGTCAGGCTCAGCGATGCCCAACTCGTAAAGCGATGCAGGCAGGACACTCAGCAAGCCGCAGAGTTGACACAACAACGGCATCAAACACACAAGCCGTAGAGTTAGCAACACGGATTCAGAGCTTCATTCAGAGCTTTACTGGGAGCATCTAGGAGCTTTCTTATCAGGAGCTTTATTATTAGGAGCTCTATTCAGAGCTTGATTGAGAGAAATATTCAGAGCTCTATTGAGCTTTGCATAGCTGCATAGCTTTGCACACCTTTTCACGTATCGAGCTCAAAGAGCTGCTGGAGAGTCGCAATAGAAGTCAAGGACAATGCAGCCTGCATAATGAGCATGGATGATGTCAATTTTTAGACTCGCGAATAAACTATTGAATAAACAAAACATCGGGAGCTTTGACTGTCGCTTGTTGAGCTTGTCGAGGCAAAAACGCAGATCGCAAAGTTCGAAGGCCATGCGAGGCACAGGGCGTCCACTGAGCAACAGGATGGAAAAGGTGTCCAGACACGAGAGACCCGCATGAAACTGAAAAACATTTGAGTTCAAATTTGGACAAATAAAATCTCACATGGACCAGATCGATGACTGAATGATAGAAATATAGAGACTATATAGAGATAATTCAATAACAGGTAGGAACTGTTTGCTTCGCAGCTTGGCAGCTTTGCACGGTTGTCATGGCTGTTCATGAGGGGTGCCTCGCGCAAGGCTGGGAAATTGGCCACGGTGTTGTGAGGCCGTTCCCAACGCCACGTCAGCCAGAGGCCTTCAGCACAGCTGTTCACATCTTTGTTTTCGATCATTGCTGACTTTCGTGGTCCCTTCGGAGGAATTGCTGAAGCAGATTCAGTGTCCAACGGAAGCCCAAGAGGCCCGGGGAGCAAAAGTACACAGCAATGCATCGCACAGGTGCAAATCAAAATTTCTTAAATCCAATTCTGATATATTCAGATGGTCTGACACAATCTGACAGTCAGCTTTAAAGCTTTGAAGATCCCCCACTCAAAAAGCTGCGGCCTGTGATTGACGAGGCTGAGTTCTTTGCCAGTTGGCCAGAAGACTGGCGCCAACGTAGCGAAACGGCTTTGCAGAAGTACGCAAATCGCTCTTCTGGAAGGCTTCTCGACTCGAGTTTCGGGAAGCCATGTCCACTTTATTTCATTTTAGTAGGCGTTTCGGTACAGTTGACGTATTTTTTTGTATAGTCATAGTATGTCATGGTAGATATAGATATTGTATGATATTGTATATCTTTGTAGGATAAGTGTAGTGATCAAGAATAACATTTGCCGACATGTACTGACACATACCGACATGGAGAACTTTGGGCAAAAGGTCTTTGGTGAACCTGACTTTTGTCAGGCGTCAGGTTCTGGGCAGCGGCTGTGAAGAGCCGAGTTCTGAATGGCGTGAAGATTTGCGCCCACTGCACAAGCCACTGGGCAGTGACGGGCAGTGCATGCGGCATCAAGTGGCGCAAGGGTGGCAACATGTTGAGAAACAGGTTGCAACAACATGTTGACACGCATTTTGCAACAGCTTTCAGAAAGCATTTGAAATGTACGAAGTTGCAAATTTCTGACTGGCGTCAAGAAATTGAGGAAAGCATGTCAGGAAATGGAGAAAGACAGTTAGTTTCTTTGTTTGCAGGGACTTGCAAAATTCTCGAATGCATTGGTCACATCGGATGGGCCAGGCAATTTGAATTGCACCGCTTTCATAATATTCTTTTTTCATTGGCATCGTGCACATCCCGACAGTGCGATTTGCAGTTTTCTTCTGAGACCTTTGATATGTTCCTTACATGAAGCCCTGAGGTGCGTGCTAGTTGTTGTGCTAGAACGTCTACAACTCGCTCCAGGTTCCCTAGTATTGGACTGGGGCACAGGCTGGCCTAGTTTTGATCCTTGTGTTGAAAATTTGAAGACCGCTATGTCCAATTGAGTCTGTCTTGAGCTTTTTATCTCCAGGTTGTGGACACAAGCTGACTTGGGCTGCGCAATTGTATGATATTTTCGGCGTGGCTGAGCTGAATAGGCTGCTGTGAGAATTAAACTTATTCAGAATTGCCATCCATCTTCCAAGAACTCAATCCTTGAGTTCGAAGCCTGGCTTCTGAGCTCCACATTTCCTTAGAAACTGCCTTTTCCATCCTTTTCCGCCCTTCGAATTTCGAAAGGTCGGGCTTGACCTTGTGGAAGGCAATGTGAAGCTTCTTGGCGCACTTGACGTGATTTCCACTTGGGAGAAATATTTATGTCTATTCTCCATACCGAGTGACTCTCACGAGAGCATGACTGACAGTTCCAACTTTGGCAGCGTTTTTTTTTCATCTTTGTCCTCTTCACAGCAGCTCTTCAAGGTGGGCACGCGAGCATTCCATGGGACTCTTTTGTCAAGTGGATGGTCGAAGCTCAGCAAAAAGAGAAAAGCTCAGTGTACACAGATCCCATGATATCCCACCAGATCCACAAAGGGATTCTTTCAGTCTTCGCAGGATGGAAGCAAGTGGCACTAAGCGGAATTGGAAGAATGCACGCAGTGTACGCATGTTGGATCACTTCGAAGCAAGACTTCGACTCGGGTGGACTCAGGGTATGTCGACTGGCTGCCTGAGAGCACATTTGATGCGGTCATTTCTTATGCAGCGCTTTGCCATTTGCACCTTTGGCATTGTTAGCATTTTCTGCCAATGTGCTGAGATTGAAAACTTCTAGATTTCAACAAGCAATGCATCTTGAAGATAAACGCTACGTCAGAAGTACTGGTAGACTGCATTTGTTGTTAATGTTTCTTTTCCCGCAGCGGCGCTGCTATAAGGCATCCTGAAGATCAGTGCGCTGTTGTGCGCAAGCTCGTTGGGAAGGCAATTTGTTTGACTGCAGCCTTTGCTTGGTACACCAAGTGACTTCATCTTTTCTGAAACATCCTTGCAGCATCCTGAAAACGATCACAGATGATTCAGGTATCTCTAGGGTATGTATCAAAGATGCTCATGGTTTTGGACCGGATGTTTGAATGCGAGAACCAACCCTGACTCTATTGAGTGTTCTGTTGAGTTTTCTATTGAATTTTCTAGTGAGCTATCGGACAATGTTTGGTGATTTGGAAACTTTTTGATTTGATCTGCAATCTGCCATAATTGGCACTGAAACCGTTGATATTTTTTGGCTGGAGAAATCGAGGTGGTCCCTGGTGGGCAGCTGTGGTTTGGCTGGAGCACTGCCTGCATTCAACCTGGGGAAAAACACAGTGACAGTGTTCTTGTGCATTTCGTTGAATCATCATGGCTGCAATGATTTAAATACAACAAACTTGTGTAAACTTGGTAGTTAGACGTGAACGTCATGAACCTTTCAAGCTATCAATACTCTTCAATACTCTTCGGCACTCTTCGGTACTCGTCTATGCTACCGCTACTTTGCTTTTGCAGTGCCGACAGGAAATTTATGTTTTACACACCATACAGGACCATAATTACATGGTAGACGTCGTTCTGGTACTTTGAGGCGCCGGGAACCCTTGGTCAACAATGATATACATATGTATATATATATGTATATATGTATATATATATATGATCGAGGGACCTTCAGGTACTATTTTGTTGCTTTGCTCTCCTCCGATTTTCTGTCTTTTGATTTAATTAAATTAATTAAATTAATTAACTTTTTTAAATTAATTAAATTAGTTAAATTGTTTAAATTTTAATTTAATTAATTTAATTAATTTAATTAATTTAATTAATTTAATTAATGTAATTAATTTAAATAATTTAATTAATTTAAATAATTTAATTAATTCAATTAATTTAATTAATTTAATTTAATGAATTTAATTAATTTAATTAATTTAATTAATTTGATTAATTTAATTTTTTCTTATTAATTTAATTATATAATTTAATTAATTTAATTAATTTAATTAATTTAATTAAGTTAATTAATTTAATTAATATAAT
>Ga0126342_10010335_pt1 | contig 16699 bp, 14 predicted proteins | sample Cyp1metagenome_FD_92528 | JGI IMG/M metagenome (GOLD analysis project Ga0126342, IMG submission 92528) | Coral microbial communities from Lord Howe Island, Old Settlement Bay, Australia - Cyphastrea 1 metagenome | ecosystem: Host-associated > Invertebrates > Cnidaria > Coral ... | reverse complement strand
TATATATATATAAAATATTATACATACCATCCACATATCGCTAGCCACGCCCTCAGCCGCGAAAAGTCCTTGACCTTCTCCAGACCGGTCTTCTTCTCGGGCATGGCGCTAGGTCACAAGCTGGTGGCCAAAAATCTCTTGATAGTTTATATACATATATATATACATTTACATATATATATAGATATGTACATATCGGGAAATTAAAAGAACACATATAGAAAAAAAAACGAAGAAAAAAATGATTTAATCTACGGATAAAGATATATACAACTATTTCAGTTGTTTTTTCAAATAAATAAATATATATATATATATTTTTATAGTCTCGCGTCATTTCCGGGTTTCCATTTGTTCAAAGTTCTTCAATGTTATCTACCAATGCTTCGCGATGCTTTACTTTACTTTGCTGGTAGCTTAGCGACCTGGCGAGGAATCACACAATGTGACTGGAATCCGAAATCCAGAACAACTTGGTCGTCTAGTTGGTTTAGATATAGTTCAACTAACCATGTCGGAGCCACCAGTACAAAACTGGTTAATGGTTTCAACCCCTCTGAAAAATATGAAAGCCAGTTGGGATATGTTGGGATGATTCTTCCCAATATATGGAAAGTCATAAAAATCATGTTCCAAACCACCAACCAGAAAAAATACTGCTGGAAAATGCTACTTTGAGGCATCACAGATTTTTTTTATCGGTCTTGATTTCACTAAGGCATCACAGAAAACCTTGAAAGTCATCTGGCTGAATTATGAGAACTAATCTGGTTGGTGGTTTTAATCATCTTGAAAAATATGAAAGTCATTGAAAGTATTGAAAGTCAATGGGAAGGATTATCCCATATATTATGGAAAATAAAAAGTGTTTGAAACCACCAACCAGTAATTCACCCAACTGGCGGAATAAATCCGATTCTACAGTATGTAAAATCACGCCAATTACATACAAGTATATACTACCCAACAAGAAAATATGCCAGCGTCTCGATGCATCAAACTTGTGTGAGATCCGAATTAAAAACAGCTGCGCGGAATGGCCACAATTTCTGTCGTGCAATGACCGCATCTATTATTGCCACCTCGTGAAGGAAAGCCAACCAGTTTCAGATTGTATGAGCTTTTGAGATCTCCCCAGTTTGCACATTCGCCTAATTTTCAATACCTCCATCAACTGGGATTTCAGAAAAATAAATAGATCCGCTACTAAGCCAGGCTTTCAAGGGCCATTGATGTACATGATGTACATTACATTTCATCAATGACCTTTTGGTTTGCCATCTTTTGAGCAGAGTGGAGTCAATCTGGCCAGCAAGTTGTGTGTGGGTCCATGATGGGCCCTACAAAATGAAAGGTTGGAGACGGTTTCCCATCTGGTAAGTTAACATAGCTATTGGAAATGGCCCATTTATAGTTGATTTACGTTTTAGACATGGTGATTTTCTAGTTCACTACGTTAGTTTACCAGAGGGTAAATCGCCAATAAAAAATTGTGGGTTCATACTCACATGCCTTGACCCAGTGGCAACCCCAAGCGCAACGTGGCATCGCTGACGTCATCCAACGAATCCAGGGCCGTGATCGTTTGCAGGACCTTGGCTCGGCTCGTCCCGGACACTACGATATCCACACACAGAGCAACCCAAAAGATAGAAACACGGCAAAATTCTATTATCTAAAATCATTAGTCACAAACTAAAGTTCTATCTATTTTTGGGGCTACTATATAACTACACAATCTTTGTTGGTTCAACTCAAATCCTTGTTTCATGGTGGTTAAACATCAGATGTCTGCAAGTTGGATCCCCTTTTTGTTTGGTTGAATCTCCAGCGTCTGTCGCTTCAATCCCCCTTGTTTGAAAGCTTACGTGACATCACCGAAACAAGGTTTTCCCATGATGTTCCATCATATTCCGCATTGTACTCTCATGGATTGCTGGTAAATTTCTCATTTTCACAAACATACTCAATCTCCATTTAAGTTTTCTTTGATTGAATCCCTTGGTTGGTTAGCAGCTCACCTGCTAAATTACCTTGGCTTCTCCCAATGAAAGCGAAAGACTCTTTCTTGGACTCGTTGGGAACTGTGCCAAGTTCGGTCATGGGTGGCTTAAATTCCACTAAAATCCAAGTGTTCATGGCTAAATCACACATCTCCATGATGTTCCTACAATTTTGTGTGATCATAATCCCCAACAAAAAATAATAGAAGTCCCTATATGAACCCATGAACCAGGCTACTTCTAACGGCATCACCTTCGCAACTCCACCCGGCATGGGCAGCCCTGCAATGGCCAGGGCTAAACACCTGCGATCACGATCACCGTCACCGTAGTCACCGTCACCTGGAGTGCCTTGAATCACATCTGCAGTCAAGTTACATGGCTTACAATGGTAACTTTATGACCAATAATCAATAGGTATAGGATATAGGAGATATATCGAGATATCATGGGAATATCATGGAGATGTAATGGGATTAAAATCTGGATATAATCGTTTTAGATGGTCTATGATCATCCGGCCTATTCCATGGGCATCCCTCTGAAATGGATTGACGATCATTCCCCAATATGGGTATACAATCCATCTCTTGACACCAAGCATGCGAGTCTGTCGACCGCACAGTCAATCATCCCAGGCACAGGTGGCGGGAATGACGGACAAATGACAACGCACCTAATTGAAAACAGACGAATTAATCCTCCAAAGCGTTTCTCTTCTCCTTTCTCAGATTTTTCATAAAGGATGCATAGTTGTTGTGTCTCTGTGATGGAGAGGGCTCCAAGTTCAAATTCAGCCACCGCTTGAGCAGTGTAATGCCCAACTGCTTCTGGTGCCATCAACTTGCCATTCAGGCGCTGCACTCTCACTCTGAATCTTGAATGCAATACATGCCTCAGTCCACTACCAGCTGGCCCAACCACCTCCTCAGGCAAGCCGCGCCAAACACTGAACTCGATTGGCCACGTGCCTTCAAACAACTTGGACATCATAGCACTGTCGTAGACCAAGGCCATTGTGTGCTCTAAACCAGCGGCGCCCGCTGAACCAAATCGCTCAGCCGCAAGCATGATCCATCTCTTGACCACTGCACACATGAAAATCATGGGTAAATCATGGGTTAAATAAGTCTCATGGGGTCCCCAAGAAGATTCCAAACAGTCTTTCCAGGATGTTATAGAAGACATTGCCCACCATTGCCCCCCAATAATTTCAATTTGTCCAATCTGGTTGGTGGTTTCAACCCCCTGAAAAATATTACACTTTGTTACACTTTGTTGTTGAGACACGGGGCTGCACGCGACCCCGCATCCCACCTTGTTCGCGCGCCTAGCCGCGTCTTGCGGCATGAAGTCTTGCCACGTCAGCCGCATTTACGGTCTGACGGCCCTGTTGGGTGAGAAGGGCCTGATCTACTTTGTCGACCATGGCAGCATCCCACCGAAGGCGGTAACATACTACCCATTTGGCAACAGCCGTAGATGTTGGACGAGCCATCTTTGTAGGGACCAAGATTTTGTTTCCCTTCCAATAGCTACGAAGAAGCATGAGGAATGGTTTGCATCTGTTTCCCCAGGTTTGACGGCCCTTTGCTGGAACATCCTCCTCTTTGTCATACCATCGCCGCTTGAAACACCACGGCCCTTGGTATCCAGTGTGCAGGTTGAATGACACAAACAGCTGTAACCCTGAAATATGGGACAACGGAGTGGAGCCTGTCATCATTGTTGGGCCCCATGCTGTCCACCATTCATGCAGTTTCTGTAAATTGGTCTCTCCATACCTACGCACCAAAGATCTGGGAATGTCCCAAGCGACCTGTTCCACCTGCACTGTTTGAGCTCCCTCCACCACCTGTGGCGTGACCCGAAGCGGTCGTTGTTCAGCTGCAGCCATCTTCGACGTCTGTAAAAGAACCCGTAGGATCGCAGAGTGCAACTGCCGGTGAAATTCTAGTGCACTCCGCAACTGTGTCCACACAGCCCAAAATTCTGGCTCCCGGCGATAGTTAATGGCTTCTGCCGCCTTGTCAGTCAGATTATTGTGCCAGTAAACCCATTGCTCCAGGGGGTCCAAAGCCCGATGAATTGCACCATGAGAGACGACCTTCCGTATTTGGATTAAGTCTTCATTGCCGGAAACCCAAGCATGTAGTTGCTCCCACAAATCGGAGTGAGGGCCATTGCGCTTCCACCGTCTGCGTCGCAGAGCTTTGTTGACTCCCCGCACCACACTCTGGCAGTCGCACCATAGTCTCACCTTCTTGCGATGGACAACGGCCCACCTGATTGCATGGAGGGCCGCTGTCAGCTCTGCTCTGAAAGCTGTCTGGCATAAGCCAGAGACATGGCCTCCCATGAGGACTTGGTTATCCAAAACTCCCACGCCTGAAAACAGTGTCAATGCCCAACTTGCAAATCTGAGCTTCACCTCCTTTGGAAAAGCACTTGTACCATCCATGAAAAGTTCCAGCGGTTGCAGGTCACTGCCGTTTGGGGGTTCTGCTGGTGACATCCTACAAAGTCCATCAGACCGCAGCAACATACCCGCAAAAACTTCCCACTCCGGAACCAACACAGGCCAACCATGATCGACCAAACAAGGGGGGAGGGTGGCAAGTGCACGCTGCTGGTCAGGGGTGACATGAGCACGACACGCAGTGAAGTGTGGGCAAATCCAGGCCCGGTGATGAAATCCATCTTTTTCAGGGCACCATGGACACTTGTCTGTGACCCCCTCCTGAAACTTGGCTCTTCCATTCTGCGTGAAAAGCGTACCATCAAGATGACAGCGCAGAAAAACCAAATCAGCTGGACCAAACACAGCTAGGGCTCGGTAAAGCTCATACAAGTCCACATTTTCAAGTCCATCAAAGGTAGGTCTGTGGCTGAGTTCCCGAGCCAAGACTGATCCCCATGAGAGCTTGATACGCAAAACCAACTCATCCCATGGGATCGACATCAAGCTGAAGGTGCCCAAGCGGTCTTGAACAAGGCCTTGACCCCCAATGCCCCACCCCAATCGCAACAGACGCGAGCACAAAATTGCAGTGGGACCATTTTGAGGTAATCGATCCCCACTTCCTGCAAACAAGCCCAACAGCGGTTCCACCTGATCAGACCCAAACTCCCTCACATCACGAACAGTCTGAACAATCGACCAGGCTTCTGGGTCCGTCAACAGTGCAGACGTAACCAGGTGCAAGAATGGATTGGAACCCTTCTTATCCGCCCTGAGAGCACGTACAGCCCCTGCCCGCAAAGTTTTGAAATGGCATGCACCCAAATGGACAGCAGAGATCCCATGCAAGGCTTTGGGCCAGGCCATCATATGGATAGCTGTAACCTTAAACCGATAGGGTCCTTGGCTGGCCCTGAGTCGAATCCAGACCTGGGGCATCCGTGACAACCTTGCCTGGAGGCATGAGTTATGACAGTGACGACTGAAGTTTTGGTGCGCTCCAAGGTTCCGTGCCGACAAGGTCACTGCAACCGAACTGCCACTGCGGAAGCTGCAACGTGCAGTAGCTTCTGTCGACCACAACCTCGTCTTTGACATGTCAATGGCCAAGTCCAGGTGGCCTGTGAACTGTTCCATTGATGCCCAAATTCGTGGCAAGTCCTCAGCACACCTAAACATGACCCCCCAGTCATCCACAAACGTACGCAAGTCAACAGAAACCTCAAGGCCACTTAGCCACCAGTCCAAAATCCAGTCAATCATCGTCATGCCAAAAACCGACATGGCACACCCTTCTGGAAGTCCACAATTGGAAAGAATGGGTGGGCCCACTGACCGACGGACTTTGAACCGCCTAGATTGCCCAGACACAAAGGCTACCCACGCTCGAAGCACTGACTCAGGGAAACCCATAAGGACAAGTGCACAGCAAAGAGGGTGGCGGGGGATGTTGTTGAAGCACTTTTGTATATCCATCAGGAGCCCATGCAAACCGTCTTCCATCACTGAGGCCAGCTCATACCAGATGGTCTTGGCCTGTCGAGCCGGGACTCCACCATGAACACTGGCCGGCAGGAGAGTGGAGACTGAGTGAAGTGCCTCCCTTGCACACTCGGAGGACCAGATTCGATAAGCCAAACTGTACACCACGACCGGACGAAACTCATCCACGCATTGAGCTGTGGGTACCTTGGCAAGACTGGCCACAAATCCACTGGCCATTTGGAGGGGCCATCTGGCGCCCCTTTCGACCGCCCGGTAGATGTCAAGAAGAGCTTCGCAGGCCGCATCAGGCAAAGCAGCCAAATCAGGTTGTGTTACCCCATCCGGCCCTTTCGCTGCCTTCGGCTTTTTGTGCTTCACTGCCAGCTGGAAACGGGAAACGGTCCAAGGGGCAGAAGTCCATTGAATTGGCCTGGCTGTTTTTTCAAGAAAGCCACAAATCTGGTCCCACTGGCCCGGTTGGACATGGGAATGCTTGTTCCATCTCTCACTCCAGACATTGGCAAAGCGTGCCAGGATATCAGCATCTGAACTGATGGCACGTTCTTGCGTGAGAACATGACCAGGCTGAAAACTCTCAACCGACGACAGCCACACCTGATCATCATGCTGAGCTACCACCTCAACTACCTGACCCTCAACCACAACTGGCAACCCTTCAAAGAGTTTGACAGGCCGAACCAAAACCAGGGAGTTGTCTTCAGATCTCACTTCTTCAACCCCAACCTCAAGTCTGTCAAGAAGCGTGTCGGCCTGAGGCAATGGATCATCACGGCAGTCTTGGAAAACATAAGACAATCCCTGGGCCCTACGCTGCTTTGCATGTTGATACCGCTGGCTAATAAGTGTTTGTTCATACCGCTGGACAAACTGTTGAAATCCAACAAAGAGGCCCTGGGCAAAGTCCAACGCAGGGCAAAGAAGGGGCAACGGTCCACTCAGCTTGGGTTCCAATCCCTGTGAAGTCCACCACTCCCCAAACCCTCCTGGGAAACCAGCTGCCATACGGATTGCCCTCCAGGTTTCATCCCGGTTGATACGCCCACTCCAAGTAGCAACCCCCTTGGCAAGGATACGCGACAAAGACTGCAGGCGCCTGAGCTGCTTGAAAAACCTGGCATGCTGGAGACTGACCCCCATGTAGGATGGTTGAACATCCCCAAGATGACCCTTTTTCACTGGAGCCAGATGTTCCTTCACCATTTTCGGCTCTAAAACACTGGCCCTCCCAAACTGACCCTTGACAACAGGAACACCCTGGTGACGCACCCAGCACTTGGCTTGTGTTTCAACCTGATTCCAAAACTTGGCATACCCAACAGAGAGGTCTCCATCTGATGCGGTATCAACCTGACAAGTCCACTCCTTCGGCCATGGGAACTGCAAAGGTGTCGAACAAGTCCAGCATGCTCAAAGGTAGCCATCACGGCTGCATGATCTGCCCAATGGTCAAATTCCACCTTAACCCCAGTAAGAGCTCTTTGAAGTTCAGGGGAAATCCACAGTTGATCAATGCGTTTGGAGCCCCTTCCCGTTGCTTCAACCGAGTGGCCAGTACGCCAAGCACGCAAGTCTTGTACCTCTGTGAAACCCAGGGTATGGAGTCTGTGTAGCTGCCCTAGTTCATCCGGCCCAAAATTGAAGTCACCTCCAATGGCCCGCGGGCCAGCTGCCTGGCAACCAACCCTGTCAACAAGGTCTGCCAACATAGCATCTGTCTGGTATCTGGCCTGCTTATGGGAAGCATTACAAGGGAAACCATACATCATTCCAATTGTAACCCAAGTGTCCGCCAGCGCAACCCCAGCCACTTGCACCCTGGCAGATGAGTAAACCTGGACATCAAAGGCATGAGGCAATGGTCGGGCTGGGTGCTTGGAGACCATCAGGACACCAGAGTGGACGCCTGTGTCAGTATGTTGTCTCGGCTGGCACGGAGCACCTGGGACTGTGTACTTCCACGGGCTTTCCAACATACGCAACCCTTTTTTGAACGCAGTCAAGCCTCTCTGTGAAAGGTGGGTTTCCGACAAAATCCAAGTGTCCCCATGCAAATGGTTGACCTGGTCTAACTTGCCATTAAGCCCAGAGGGATTTGCAATGCCCAGTGTCCATGAAGTGGCAACATGCGGACCTGGGTGCAAGGCTTCACCTACGCGCAAACAATTGCAAAGTGCAAACAAAAGATACCATCTTCGGAAAACTGTACACACTGAAAAGGACAAGGAACCCCCAGGACCCTGCCTCTTGGTGGAAAAAGTCCAAGTCCAACCACCGTTTGAGCCCTGCAGTAGCATCTGAGCAAACCACATTAGGCTTCGAAAGTGAACCATCCACCAGGTGAAAACAACCCACAAGGCACAGTGCATGTTCCTAAGCACCTCATGGTTATACCAGGCGACATTGCAGGTTTCCTTCAAACCCCACAACCCGCCACCAAGTCCAAAAAAGGCACACACCCAAAACGGAGAGTGGCCAGAAATCCAAAAGGCCAGGGGCCAGGGAAGTCCAACGCGGCCCAAAATCCATAAGACCCATAGCAAAATTCCAACCATGTGACCACCATTGCATACAACCCAATCGTACATGGCAGTCGGATGCACGACTGGGCACCTTCACTCTTGGCGAGGTCTCTTTGCCAACAAGGTTTCGAATTGACACATTTGCTTGCTGAACATGTTATCCAACATTGTCTGCTGGTGATTGACCTGCTGGCGAAACTGCTCTTGAAATGCATCTTGAAAACCTTGGATCGTTGAGGCTTGAGCGGCAATGGCACTTTCAAAGTGGGTTCCTTGCTGCTGGATTTGACCCCTGATTTCCTGCATCTGGGTAGCTGTCTCCTGGGCAGTCTTTTGCGTTGCTGCAGCAAGTGCCTGTGTTTGACCATGTAGCTCCTGAAATTGCTGCTCCAGAGCTGCCACTCTATTGGACTGCCCTGCATCAGAGTCAACTTCCATGGATCCTTTGGGGATCTGCGCCATGACCTCCGCTATGACTTTCTGTGTCATGTCCTCCAGGGGATTGCCGATCTGGAACGTGGCTGTCTTAGTCGGCAAACGGCTGGCTGCTTTCGCCCATGGGTCATGCTGCCGGATATAGTCCTGTTCACAGGGTTTGGAGATCATCGACTCCGTGGTGGAAGTGGCAACCACCTTCGGCAAGACCTTTTCTGGCACCGGTGTCTCATCCTCTTCGGCAATCATGACATCGCCATGAGTCATACGGATGACCTTCTTGGGAGGTTCTTGCGCCGATTGGACCCTGAACATCAAACCATGCACATGGGTTTTTGCGGCAACTGCATGAATCGGCTTTGCCACCCAGCCTATGGAGTGCAGCACCTGTGTGACTGAGGTCTGAAGGGTACCAAATTCAAAAGGGCCGACCAGGTACGTCTGCCTCTTGCCAGGCGGCAGGAAGGTTTGGCCAGGTCTCAATGTGGAAAAAACCTCAGCTGCATGTTCTGTTCGGCATCGCAAGCCCATCTTGTGACCCAAGCGGGCCATACCCACCACGTGAGCCACGGTCTGACGTTGCACAAGGAGCTGAGCTTCTTCAACCTTTGGCATCCAAATGACAGTAAACTCCGGTGATGGGTTTCTGCCGTCAATCGACTTGGGTTCAAGGAACACTCCATCATGGCCTGAGAAGTGCTGGACCTGCATTTGCATCCATTCTGGCAGCCTCATGTGAGCTGTGAACAGTTCTGCTTTGTCTGGTGAGGCATGTTTGAAATCCAACTGCAACCATTGCTTACCCCACACTTCCAAAACCGGGGTGTCCATAGGGAAGTCAGCGGACCGATGCCAACATTCACAACCACAGCATTCCATGTCAGGGCACTTCTGGAGAGGTGGCACCTGTGCAAAGATATGCAACAACGGATGCATTACTACCTCAGACCATGGCACTTGTGTTTGGTCACGGAAGATCATTGCCTTCACCACGCAAGTTGGGATTGACTGGACAGAACATCCTGGTTGTAGTGGAGCTCGCTGAACACGCATAGCACCAAGCTGAACAAGGTGGCCATCAATCAACAACGGCTCGGAATTGACAGCACAAACCAACGGGACACGCTCAGCAGTGACATGAAAACCACTAACTGGGACATCCGGTGAATCAACCACAAAGAAGGCCAATGGACCAGTTGACAAAAGGTTGCTGGCTTTCAAGTAGGGCTCAATGGTAGTCACAGATGCAACCACAACCCCAGCCGCTGACGGTCCAACCTGTGACAACCCAAGCTGAGGCAGCAACTGACCCTGTTCACTCTGGAAAATCCCAGTTTCAAGTCGCAGCGAAGCTGGGTCAACACTGACGGGTGACTGGGTGCCCTTGCCCTTACCCTTGGTCGGGCGGGCCTTGTGCTTCTTGTGTCCAACTGGCTTGTCTTTGTCACGTTGGGCAATCTGTGTTTGCAACTCAGAGGGTTTGATGAACATATATGGTGGCCTAGATTGGTTGCCTAACCATTTCAGCTCACGCCATTGGTTGTCTGAATCCAGTGCCTTACCAATTCCATCTTCCCCCAGAGCCTTGATTGCCATTGATGCACGACTCATCGCATCCTGTGTGGGCACTCCATGCCTACTCAGAAGGTCAGCCAGACGAGCCTGAACTGTGAGACCCAAACCAGCCAGCATTGGACGGAGACACGGTTCCGGAAGTTGTTCTGCAAAATCCTTCCTCATCTGCTCAGAAATCCATTGCAAAGAGGGTTGGTCATCAACCAAAGGCCACCCCCACAACAGATGACGAACAAATCCCAAAGCCAAAGCACCACAGTAACCACTGGGCGTAAATCCAGGCCCATGAGCTTTCCAGACACCTCTTGCCCCCCCACGGTACAGTTCAATCACCCGACTCAGGGATTCCAGGACGGGCTCATATTCCACCGTAACAGCCAACGTGTGCAGCCTTGCCCCAACTGTGTCAATCCTCCAAACCAACAGGACCCAATGACCCCCCAACACAACCGCAGAGACAACAGTTGTCATAGGTCGCAAGGCAGCAACCAACTGAGACCAAGTGGCAGGGACATCCTGCTGGACAAGGCCAGTCACAAGCAGAGGATCCCACACTGTGACACACTGATCAGCATCCGTATCATCAGCTATCTGGTGAAGTCCAAATATTAGTCAGATTGGATCATCATCCCAACTATTGGGGAAAAAATGTCCGAACCACCGACCAGCAATTGTTCTATCTATTTTTGCTGTTGCTATAATGTTAATCCAGGAGTGATCGATTTCCCGCCTCCTGATTTGATATTGTACAGGATGGGGCCCCCGTTGGTTGTTGCGTGAACCGTCGCCTTATTTCAGTGGCGAAAAAAACGATGGTTTATGGCTGGTATATAAAACGAACTAGTTTTCAGGGGGGTTATAATGGTTTATAAACCAATAAACATAACTGGGGGGGCCCATCCTGTAGGATATTGATGGATAGGCACTTGGTGAAATGGGGTCAGGTATTTGCCCACTTTTCCGATCGGTGTTGCAATCTAGTTCATGAGTAGGATAAACCACCTGTAATGTGGTTCAATGATAACTGGTTATAAGCATTGGGAATATCTACAAGATCATGGGAATCTAATAGGATTTAGATATATAAACATCAAAACCCTGGTGAGTCAACCACCAAGGATAGAGACATCTCACGCCAACTACATCCAAGGTGGGCCCCTTATGTGTGCTGACTTGTAACCGCCACTCACTAGAGGTCTACCATTAACTATAGTACTTGTTAGTTTAACCAACTTAGCTATCCTTGGGCAGCCCCACTTTCTATCATCATTCCATTTTGAACCCAGAGATTAGATAGGTCTGAAAAAGAATGTTCGCATTGGGAACTTCTTTAGGGTTCCATGTAACGGATTTGGCGGGTGAAAGTGGTCAAAAATGGCAGTTCCCGATTTCAATGGCCACTTAAGTTCTCAATTGGCTTAGAGAAGTATTGGAAACAGGCAATCTGCTCATGATGGTAATGTCAACCGTAAATCAATACATTCTGCTGACTAACTACTAAAAACATGGGTAACTTCTCTATTGGTAAATTGGTGTTTTTTAGTTTATCATGGGTTGAATTTGTGCAATAATGTAGAGCCGGCCAGTTTTGCTTGTTGGTTGAAAACACCCATGAACAAGTTGAATATATATATATATACACACTGTGTATATATATATATACTGTATATATATATATATATATATGTGTGTAAAAAGTATACTTTGTTGATATATATATATATATATTATAATATATATATATATAATATAATAAATGTATTATCTATTTTAATACACATATATAATATATAAATATATACAAACATTATGTGTATATATATATATATCACATAAACCCAAACAAATACCCTAGTTGTTTCAACCGCGACTTTCGGAGATCTTCCAGGATCGTCTACAGAAATCAATGACAGCTTGATATGGAACCTGATAAAACAGAAATGTTGGAGCAAAATGAACATGTGATGCACATATATGCACATATGTATATATATATATATATATGAACATATGATGTATATATGAGGTAAATATCAGACTGATTAAATTATCAATATATGATAAATGGATATAAATGGGTATATCATATCAATTCTTTCAATCTGAAAATCAGAATCTGTTCAAGAAACCTGTAGTAGCCCCCCACCAAAGAGGGGTCCCAATTTGTCTGACATTGTGACATTCCACTTAAAACATCTTAAAACAATAATGGACGGACATAAATGGACATAAGTGGACATAAATGGACATAAGTGGACATAAGTGAACATAAATGGACATAAATGGAATATCCATGAATATCCTACAACCAAAATCATAATAAAACCATAATAAGTATCTGGTTGGTGGTTTCAACCCTTCTGAAAAATGATGGAGTTCGTCAGTTGGGACTACTATTCCCAATATATGGAAAGTCATAAAATTCCATGGTTCCAAACCACCCACCAGTAATAAGTATTAACCATTCCTAAACAGGAACTCAGCGCTGTCGAGGCGTTTCTCCCCATCCCAACCATCATGGAACTTGGATTCGACCAACGACCAAGGACCCGTCCCAACTCACCATTGGGACGGTGGTGGTCAATCAGTAGCTCTCAAAAAACCCATGGGAACCCTGGGAGGGTCATGGGATGTATATTTTAAGTGACGTACAGTACAATCAGTTAATTAATCTCAATTACGTTTAATTACCATATCCCAGTCACATCTCAATATAGCTCTTCTATCCCTAGATCAAAAAAACGATTGACTGTGTTGCAGCACTTGAGATGGGATGCAGTTTCCGGAATTTGGTCTCTCGTATCATCTACAAACCATCCTGATAATAAGTTTAAACCCATCAGAACATGGTTGATTCAATCGCCACAAAATGCTGACGTCAGGGTCAAACATCCTGCCTGCGCTGCTGCTTTTTGGCGGCCCTTGGAACCCTTCGCTCTCTCCATCCTGACACCAGCAACTTGGACTTGCCAAGAGAATGTGGTGACCCCTGGCTTTTGGGATACACAACCATTGGAAATGAGGATTTAATGGGATTCTAATGCATTGAATATGATTTAATATATTTAATGCAACTTGAGCCATCAAATGTTATGTCTGTTGGAATGTTCCTGTCCAAGTAGTTCGATATGTTTAACATAGACATGCGTAGACCATGTTGTAAACCTGGCTATAATCAAACTACTTAAGCTAACAACCAATTTAGTTGAGGATTTGAGGCACCACCTTGGTGGTTCGTGTTTGCGGGTTTGAAACCCACTCAAAAGTGCGATAAGCACAAACACGAACCAAGTACCACAAGGTGGTGCCCCAAACCGTTGGCGAAGTTAGTTTACTGTATCCATGTTCCTAATTAAGCTACCTAGGGTCATGGTAGATACATCGAACTCGTTAGATGGGTGATTTTAGTTCTGAAGCCAAGCACAAAATGCGAGCAGATCAGCAACAAACATTTTTTGGCCCTGAAATACAACTCTGACTCATTGGTACTTGGTCAAAATGGCCGCGAAATTGATAAAGAAGCGATGGAGTCGCTTTGCTTTAGCCAGGATGATGCAAGGAGAGAACATAGGCCGTCTGGTCCGGTTCGAAGTCGCACAGGCGCCATTGGTGGCATAGGAACGATGACGATTTCCATGGCAGCCTTGGTCTGATGGCATCAGGTCTTCAAAGCGATAGAAACGAAAACTCCTTCAAAACGAATGGTTCAATACCCATACAATGATGTTAAATTATGGAGATGTTAGTTATAACATCCATATTACATCAAAAATTATTTTAGAAATATAGTAATTTTTTATCTCCCAGGTTCTGAATTTCGGTCATATCTATCCAACATCTCAAAAAATATTTTGTCCCCTAACCCCCTCTTCAATTTCTTTGCATACGGCCAAAATCCCAAAACAAAATCAATATGTACAATACTATATTTCGATTTTATTTTAATTTTATCTATGTAATAATAATTCTTTAACATGTGCAGATTTAATCCATTTTTTGGTGTTATTTGTTTTTAGTCCCAGTAAACATACAGAATTTTGGTGGTACACACCGGCATTTAATTAATTAGAAAATTTCCAGGTGGATAAATAGCACAATGAGCGATTGTGGGTCCTAAATATCAAGCTTCGCTCCCACATGAACCAAGGCCGGGGCCTGCGTGCTCGAGCTCCTTGGCGGACAAGGAAAGGCATGGAAAGGCAAACAGCATGTCATACCCTCCAGTTAACTACCAGGGCTGACTGGAAAATCACCACTTTTCATAGGCAAATCATATTGTAAAGCCGTAAAAACTGCGGAGGATTGTAAAATTTCGTAGCTGTGAGAATGATCGAACTACTGCTGGTGGATTTTTCAGCTAGCCATGTTTGAGTACCGGAGGGTCTGATTACCCAGGTACAGGACGGCAAAATCAATCAAACATCACAAATCTTGCAGTGATGTCTTCGATAAAGTATTGGCAGTGCACTAGTTACACTGGCAATACTATTTCGAAGAACAAAATCAATCGAGTTGTTTCCCAACTGCCAGGTGAGGCCTCTAGATTTTATTGGAGTTGCTTCCCTCCTTCCCTCCTTCCGTCCCTCCTTCCTTCCTCCTTCCCCCAACAGCGAACTCCAGATCTGAGCGGGCACTGCCGGACCTCAACTATTAGCTCCAGATGTTGCCGGGCCTAAACCGCGAGCGCCAAATCTCAGTGGGGACTGCCAGACCTCAACCACGAACTCCAGATCTCAGTGAGCACTACCGGACCCAACCGCGGGCGCCAGATCTCAGTGGGCACTGCTGGACCTCAGCCAGATGCCAGAGAGAAGTCACATAGAATGCCAGAAAGCACGTCAGAATAGATGCCAGATAGACTACCAGAAAGAATGTCAGAGAATGTCAGAATAGATGCCAGAAAGAATGCCAGAATGAATGCCTGAGGAGATGCCAGATAGAATGTCAGAATAGATGCCAGATAGAATGCCAGAAAGAATGTCAGAATGTGTGCCAGAAAGCATGTCAAATAGATGCCAGATAGAAAGTCAGAAAGAAAGTCAAAGCAATTCAAAGTATACGCCAGAAAGAATGTCAGATAGACTGCCAGAATAAATATGCCATATATACTACAAATATACTTCCAGATGGTATGTCAGAAACTATGTCAGAATTTCAGGGCGGGGATCACTCGAAGAATATTTTTTCCGAACTTTTATTTAGAGACGTTGAGGGGTGGGGGGTGTTATTCATCAGAGGTCAACATTATGCCTGAAAAGTATATAATGAGGCGGTGGAAAAATGTGCTGAAACATCACCCAACCAGACTGCGAAACATGTAATCTCCATAAACCCAAGACATTGACCAATCCATGAGTACCTCTCAAAAACAGACCCAGCGTGCTGGTGAACAAAACACCGGTTGATGCCTTATCTTTTGAGGATTTTGGAGTGTCGTTGCTGCTGTTTATACATTGCTGGAGTACCCTGCTAGTTCTATAATGTTCTATTAAATGTCAACCCCGGATTAATAAACCATGGTTTATTCCCCACATTGACGTGTGGGGTTTTTGTTTTTAGTTCTGTATCCGCTCCTCGTCCTCCTCCTCCTCCTCCTTCCCGTCCTCCCTCCCTCCCTCCCTCACTCACTCACACACTCACACTCACTCACTCTCACTCACTCACTCACTCTCACTCACTCACTCACACACACACTCACACTCACTCACTCTCACTCACTCACTCTCACACACACACTCACTCACTCACTCACTCACTCACTCACTCACACACACTCACTCACTCACTCACTCACTCTCACTCACTCTCACTCACTCACTCACTCACTCACTCACTCACACACTCACTCACTCACTCACTCACTCTCACTCACTCACTCTCACACACACACTCACTCACTCACTCACTCACACACACTCACTCACTCACTCACTCACTCTCACTCACTCTCACTCACTCACTCACTCACTCACTCACTCACTCACACACTCACTCACACACTCACTCACTCACTCACTCACTCACTCACTCACTCACTCACTCACTCAGCGTCTTTTGCGTGGCAGGCGTGGGACAATGTGCAGTGCCAAGGGGTCGGATGTACGCCCTGGCGTCCCTTGGGCTCCGCCTCTTTTGCGTGGCAGGCGTGGGACAATGTGCATTTTGCGTGGCAGGCGTGGGACAATGTGCATTGCCAAGGG